>Ga0268386_10000030_pt1 | contig 66988 bp, 57 predicted proteins | sample RVTome_15_FD_200260 | JGI IMG/M metagenome (GOLD analysis project Ga0268386, IMG submission 200260) | Soil microbial communities from uranium-contaminated site in the Upper Colorado River Basin, Wyoming, United States - RVT150D86... ... | reverse complement strand
ATTCGTCGCAACCGGGGGCTAGCGCCCGCCGGCTGATGCAGTACGGCGGGACACCAACCCCGACAATCGGCAGAATCCCCGCGCGCTGAGGAATTCGTGCTCCGCGGCGGCCAATCTTCCGCACGGACCGCCGTCTGATTCGCCGATTTCCAGAAGATGACGGCCCCGGTCGATGCTGCGCCACACCGCGCGAATTGATGCTGTCCGGCCCACCAAGGTCCGGACGGGCCGTCCGGACCTACTTGCGGTTCCTGCCATGCGCGAGCGGCGGCGAAATGTGATTGCGGTGTTGTCGCAGGGGGAAACCGCCCCTGCGGCGGTGGCCGAGAGACCGTCGGCAAACGTCGTGCGTTTCGACGATCCCACCGACATTCCCACAGCAACGGAGACACCCGCCGTGGCTGCGAAATCGAAACGCCCCCCGAAACGCAAGACACCCGGTGTTTCCAAAACACCGGGTGTCTTGCCCCCGCAGGAAAGCGCGGGGCGGCGGCTGCGGCGGGCGCTGTACCGGCCGAAGCTGCTGCTGTGCGCCGCGGCGGCGGTGGTGGCGGCGGCGGTCGCCCCGCGGTTTTCCGCCGCGCTGCCCGACCCGGGGGAACGCGAGGAATACCGGTTCGAAACGTCGCAGATCGAGATCACGCCCCCGCCGCGCGACGTCCCGCCGGAAATCGTCGAGCAGGTCCTCCAGCGGGCCCGCGTGCCGAAGACGGTCTCGCTGCTCGACGACGACCTCACGGAGAAGCTGGCGAAGGCGTTCGCGTCGCATCCGTGGGTGGCCGAAGTCGTCTCGGTCCGCAAGTCGTTTCCCCCACGCGTGCAGGTGGAATTGAAGTACCGCCAACCGGTGGCGATGGTCGAAACCGCCGGCGGACTGTACCCCATTGACGCGAAGGCCGTGCTGCTCCCGCCGGAAGACTTCTCAATGGCCGACACGCGGCGTTACCCGCTACTTCGCGGCATTGAGACTCAACCGCGGGGCCCGGCCGGCGTGCGGTGGGGGGACGTCGTCGTCGAGCTCGGGGCGAAACTGGCCGTCGCCCTGGGACCGCACTGGAAGGAGCTGCAGCTCGCAGCCGTGCTCGTTCCCGGCAGCGGGGCCGAAGGCGGAGGGCGGAAGGCGGAGGGCGGAGATCGGAGGTCGGAGGTCGGAGGTCGGAGATCGGACAGCGCCACTCACTATTCACCACTCAATCCCGATTCGTTGAAGTTCGTGCTCAAAACCGTCGGCGGATCGCGGATTCTGTGGGGCCGCGCCCCCGGGTCGCAGTACCCCGGCGAACTCTCCGCCGAGAAGAAAATCGGCCGGCTGAAGAAGTACCTCTCCGACTTCGGCGGCTTCGACCAGCCGCACGGACCTTACGAGATCGACATCCGCCACTGGCAGGAGATCACCCGCCGGCCGCTGTCGGCCGCGTCGCACCGTCGTTCACGCTCGCGCCGGTAATCGCTGTCTCACCCGTGCAAAACCGCGAGCGAGTCTACTCCGGCACGCTCACCGTGTTGCCGCCGATCAACCGCAGCCGCACGGGGCCTTTGACGTCGCGGACGGCCGCGTGGAATTCCGCCGGCGTCGACACGGCCTTGCCGTTGACCTCGGAGACGTAATCTCCCGGCTGCAAGTCGCCGTTCTTCGACAGCGCGGGATTGGCGACCGCCAGCACGACGACGGCCCGGTGGTAGCGGTAAGGAAGCTGCAGGAACCTGCGTCGGGCCGTGGGGTGGTCGACCGTCACCCCCCGCCACGCCGGATATCGGTGGGCGGTGGCGATGATGTCTTCATCGTTGATTGCCGGCCACTTCCCCAGCGTGACGCTCAGCCGTAACTCCTGACCCGTTCCCATTCGCCAGATGTGCAGCGGGACCTTGCTGCCCGGCGGCGAGAGGCCGACGACTCGCATCAGATCGTACTGGTCGTGGATCGGCCGGCCCGCGATATCCAGTATCACGTCCCCCGGCTGCACGCGCGCCCGCGCCGCCGGCGACTCGGGGTGCACGGTGCTGGCCAAGGCGGCATGCTGCCGCTTGAACCGCCGCGGCAGAATGCCCGCCCCGTCGGGCGAGTAATCCTGCGGGCTGATGCCCAGATAGCCGTACTCGACCTCCAGCCCCTTCGCCAGCGTCTGCACGATCCGCCGTGTCTCGGCGTTCATGGGGATCGCATACCCGGCCGACGACTCGTAGCCGGAAAGCGCCGCCAGCGACGTGGTGACGCCGATCAGTTCCCCCTTCAGGTTCAACAGCGCCCCGCCGCTGGTGCCGATGCTCAACCGCGTGTCGACCTGCAGCAGCGTGCCGTAGTGGTGGATCGTGTCGTTGCGGCGGATGTCGAGCGGCGAGGTGGCCTTGGGGGGCTTGGGCCGCCGCAGCACGTTGCTGATCATCCCCCAGCTCGCGCTGGCCGACCCGTCGCGGCCCTGTGCGTAGGCGTTCCCCAGCGACAGCACTAACTGTCCCTTGCGGAACATATCGCGGCCGGCGATCTTCAGCGCCGGCAACTCGGCGGGCTTCAGCCCCGGTTGCTTGCCGTCGATTCGCAGCACGGCCAGGTCGCTTCGCGGGTCGGCGGCGATGATGCTGGCGTAAAACCCCCGGCGATTGTGCAGCCGCACGTAGAGTTTCGACTCGGATTTGTCGCCGGCCTTCTTGTGGACCGGCCCCCCTTTGACGACGTGATAATTGGTGAGGATCACCCGCTCGCCGGTCTTCTCATCGGGTGCGACGACGATCCCCGAGCCGAAGTCGTTGGGAATGAAGTCGGGGCTGGCCGGATCGTCGGTTTCCGGCAGGCCGGGCTGAAAGAAATTCCGCGGCCGCCGCCGCTCTCTCACGGCGCGGCGGGTGCGGCTGACGCGGGCGATGCTGACGACCGACTTCTCCGCCTTCGCGATCGCGTCGACGAGCGTCTTTTCGAGCACCAGCGCCGCGGAGAGCGCATCGAACTCCTTCGCGTCCGCCTTCTTTTGCGCGAAAGCTTCGGAACGACCAGCCGGCCACTCCAACCTCGACCCTGCCGCGAGGAGCGACAACAGCGCGGCGGTGCAAACGATGCGGGATTTCATGGCGACCCCCAATCCGAGATTTGTCCGTTGTCAGTAGTTGAAGAGTTGAAGAGTTGAGAGTCGGCGGACTGTGTCCGCCTTCCGCCCTCCGCCCTCCGCCTCCCGCCTCCCGCCTTTCACCTTCCCCCCGTCTTCAGCCACAGCTCGTAATCCTGCCGGAATTCCTCCGAGGCCTTCTTCGACGGCGGAAAGCGCACCTTGTAGGCCTGAATCGCCAGCGCCGTCAGCCCCCGCGCCCGCCACCAGTTGCTGTCGGTGAAGTCGGTGTTGCGAAGCTGCGCCTTGGTCAAGCGTGCCAGCCGCAGGTCGGTTCGCATGAACTTCGCGTCGGTCAGGTCGGCGGCGGACAGATCGACGCCTGAAAGATTGCAGTCGGTGAACACGGCCTGCAGCAGCACCGCCTCGGGCATCGTCGCCAGGGTGAAAGTCGCGTCGGTCAGCAGCGATTGCTCGAGGCTCCCGCGGGTGAGGTTGGCCCGCTGCAGGTTCGTCTTGCGGATCGTGCACTTGAAGAGCTGGCACTCCCGCAACTCGGCCGCCGACAGGTCCGCCTCGGTCAGGTCGCACGTGAGGAACCCTCCCCTCGTCACGTCGACGTTCCGCATCTGCGCTTTCCTGAGATTGCAGGAATTGAACCGCGCATCCCGCAGAGAGATGCCGTTCAGCACAACCTTCTCCAGCTCCAGGTCGGAGAGCTGGGCGGCCTTCCAGTCGGCGTGCCCCGCGGCGACCAGCCGTTGAAACGCCTCGGTCCGCTGGTCGGGCGTCGTGCCCGGTCGGGTGAGGATCCAATACAGATGCTCGACGCGCTGGTCTTCGATGCGGTCGAGTTGCCGGCGAATCAACTGAAACTGCCAGACGGCGGCGACCACGAACGCCACGAACGTCGCCAGCGTCAGCAGCCGCAGCACGCCGTCGACCCGCCGCCAGCGCGCGGCCGACCGTTCCGCCGGTTCGGTTTTCGGGGCGGGAGGTGGATTGTCCTTGACCATCAGCGAGGAACTTTCGTGTTCGAGCGTGAGTTTCAGAATAACGGAATTGCGGTGCGCCGATCAAAGCCAAAGGGAAGTCGAAGGTCGGAAGGTCGAAGGTCGGATGGTCGAAGGTCGAAAAGTCGAAGGTTGCCGCGGCCGCTTTCGACTTCTGACCGACGGCTAAGCCGCAAGCGGCGGTGACGACCTTTTCAACCATCGACGATCCAACCATCGACTTTCCGACCTTCGACTTTCGACTTTCCGACTTTCGACTTCTCATCCTTCATCCTCCCCTTGACCGCGCGGCTTGGGGACGGTAACGTATCAATGCTTGAGCATGCGTCTGCGGGCCGGCGCGGACAAAGCCCCCGCCCCCGCTTCCTTCCCCCTACGCCCCGCCTTCCTCCGCGAACACGATGTCGCGACCTACCCCGCGTTTGATTCTCCTTGCCGCGGCGCTGCTGTGTGCCGATCGGTCCATCGGTTCGGCGGCGGATGCCCTGCACGTGCGGATCGACCGGCTGCTGAATTCGGCCCCGACAGGAGCGGCCGCCTCCCGCTGTAGCGACGCCGATTTCCTGCGGCGGACCTCGCTGACGCTGACCGGCACGATTCCGACGGCCGCCGAAGCCCGACAGTTCTTCGACGACAAGTCGCCCGACAAACGGCAGAAGCTCGTGGACCGCCTGCTGAGCCGGCCGGAGCATCTCCGGCGGATGACCGACTTCTTCGACGTGATGTTCACCGAACGCCGCGGGGCGAAGGTCGTCAACGCCGTCGAGTGGCGGAAATATCTCTACGACTCGCTCGTCGCCGGCAAACCGTACAACGTTCTCGCGAGGGAGATTCTCGCCGGCCGCCAGACCAACGGTAAACCGCACCCCGCGGCCCGATTCTACTTCGACCGCGACGTCGAGCCGAACCAGCTCACCCGCGACGTGGGCCGCATCTTCTTCGGCAAAGACCTGCAGTGCGCCCAGTGCCACGACCACCCGCTGGTCGACAACTATTTCCAGTCGGATTACTACGGGCTGTACGCCTTCCTCAACCGCACGTACCAGTTCACCGACAAGCGGAAAAAGCTCACGCTGCTGGGCGAAAAGGCCGAGGGGACCGTCGGGTTCACGTCGGTCTTCACCAAAACCAGCGGCCGCACGCTGCCGAGGCTGCCGGGGGAACCGCAGATTTACGACCCGGTCTATCCCAAGGGAGCCGACACGAAGCCGGCGGCGGTCGGCCCGGACGAACCGAATTTCAGCCGCCGCGAGCTGCTCGCGAAACAGGCGACGACGGGCAACAACACGGCGTTCAACCGCAACATCGCCAACCGACTGTGGCGGATGATGTTCGGCCGCGGGCTGGTGGAGCCGGTCGATTTTCTGCATCCCGACAACCCGCCGTCGCATCCCGAGCTGCTCGACCTGCTCGCCGCCGAGTTCGCGAAGTCGAAGTACGACGTGAATTCGTTCCTGCGGGAAATCGCGCTGACGGAGATTTACCAGCGCTCGTTCGAGCCGCCGCGGGACCTGCCGGCGTCGGCAGCGCAGCTCGCTTCGCAAATCCCGCAGCTTGAGGCCGAGAAGAAACGGCTGGAAAAGGTGCGGCTGGCATCGGAGCTGGCGGTCACGAAGATTGAAAAGGAACTCGAACCGCTGAAAGCCGAAAGCGCGAAGATCGAGGACGAGCTGGCGAAAGTGAACGCCGCCATCGCCGCGTTGCAGAAGAAGGCCGCTCCCGCGGAGAAGGCGTTGAAGACGGCCCGCTCGCAACTGGCCGCGAAACAGGCGGTGCTCGACGCCCTCCACGCCGCGCTGAAGGCGACGACTGCCGCCGCGAAGCAGTTGCCGACAGACAAAGACGTCGCCGCGGCGTTAAAGACGATTCAGGCGAAGACGACCGCGGCGACCCAACAGGTGGCCGCGTTGAACAAGACGGTCGCGATGAGGCAAGCGGCGCTGAAGCCGCACGCGGACAAAATCGCCGCGGCGCAGAAACCGGCGCTGGCGATCATCGCGCGATTGAACGCCGCCCACGCGAAACTCGCCCCGATCGACAAACGGCTCGCCGAAGTGACCGCAAAGTGGAAGTCCGACCAGACCGCCGCGAACACCGTCGGGAATCAGCTTGAACTCGCGAAAACCCACATTGCGCTCGACAAGGCGCGACAATCGCTTGCGGTTTCGCACGCAACGCAGAACACGCTCGCGACGAAGCAAGCCGCGCTGCAGCGGGAGATCGCGGCGCTGTCGCCGACGCTGAAACCCGTGCTCGATCTCGCGAAACAGAAATCCGCCGCGGAAGCCTCGCTCTCCGCGAAGAAAGCGGAGTTCGCCACTCAGCAGACGATCGCCACGGCGCTCGCCGAAGCCGCAAAGCAGGCGAACGCCGCGAAAGCGAAGCTCCCGAAAGACGCCGAACTGGCGAAAGCCGCGGCAACGCTCGCCGCGAAATCCGCCGCTGCCGCGAAGTCTCTCACGGCATTGCGCACGACCGTCTCCTCGCAGGAAACCGCCGTCGCGGAGTTGGCGAACAAATTCGACGCGGCGGCGAAACCGTTGCAATCGCAACTCAACGAACTGAAGGCGAAACAGGCGGAACTTGCGAAACTCGAGCCGCAGGTCTCCGCCGCGAAGTCCAAAACCTCCGCCGCCGCGTCGGCGGTCGCTGAAACGCGGGCGAAGCTCACGCAGCAGCTCACGACCCGCTTCGCCGTCCGCCCGCTGCAGCCGCTCTCGCCGGAGCAGATGGCGTGGAGCGTGATGGAAGCGACCGGCTTCGTCGACCAGTTCCGGCAGTCCGAGCTGGCCGCGTTCCAGAAGAAGAATCCCAAGTCGCCGCTGCTGTCCGACCCGAATCGCAAGCCGGAACTCGACCGCCAGATCGAGCGGACCGTCGCGGCGAAGATGCGGGGCAACATCGCGATCTTCGTCCGCCTGTTCGGCGCCTCCGCCGGCCAGCCGCAGGACGAGTTCTTCGCCACCGTCGACCAGGCCCTGTATTTGTCGAATAACGGGCAGGTCCGCGGCTGGCTGAATCCTTCGGGCGCGAATCTCACGGCTCGGCTGTTGAAGCTGAAGGACCCGGCGGCCGTCGCCGATGAACTCTATTTGAGCGTGCTGACCCGCCGGCCGACCGCGGCGGAAATCGCCGACGTGACGAATTACCTCAAAGGCCGCGACAAAGACCGCCCCGTCGCGCTGCAGGAACTCGCCTGGGGGTTGCTGACGAGCGCGGAATTTCGGTTTAATCATTGAGAGCATTTTTTCGTAGCGTGGACTTTAGTCCACGCGAGCGTTGATCGATTTCACGTGTTCGTCGCCTCGAGCATCACATGAACATCGAACAACAATGCGACACGGACGAAGCTCCCGACACAGCGAAGAGGCAGCAAGAGGGAGTCGTCATGTACATCGAGCAAAAGCCGGGACTTGCTGGCCACGCAAGAATCGGCCGTGTGACGTTCTCCGCTAGCCGAAAGTCGATTTACTACGCTGGGCGACGCCTACAGTCGCTGAAAGGCTCCGGCTACAAGGCCAACTATTTCGACGTTGACTCTGGGCTCGAATTCTGGATTTCCAACTGCAAGAAAACCGGTAACGATACACTGTACCCCGGAATCATCGAGATCGACGAGGATGCTCGTGAGGAATACTGGACATTGATTCGCAACATGCCCGAAAATACCCACGAGACAAAATTCCGGTCCGAAGGAAAATACTCGAAACACCGACCATCCTAGCCGCGAAACGGCGACGAACAAACGCATCCACCGGAGCGGCCGATCCGGGCAGATTTACAATGGACCATCATCGGCGGCCGTCCGGTAATGCTTGACGTTGACCGACTCGCGTGGACTAAAGTCCACGCTACGTTCCCCACACAGGACGCCTCCCATGAAAGCCACCTACGCCTGCGGGTCCGCGGAACACACGATCGCGCGTCGCCAGTTTCTGGGAGTGCTCGGCAGCGGGGCTGTCGTGGGGGGGCTGGGCGTGCTCGCGCAGCCGGCCGCGGCGGCGGAACTCAAGAAGGACCAGAAGCGCGTGCTGGTCGTCAACATGCACGGCGGACTCAGCCAGCTCGAAAGCTGGGACCCGAAACCGAATACCGAGACCGGCGGGCCGTTCCGGGCGATCCCGACGTCCGTCCCCGGCGTGCACCTCTGCGAGCTGCTGCCGATGACGGCGAAGAACATGCACCGCCTGGCGCTGGTCCGCAGCGTCAACACGAAGAACAACGACCACGGCAAAGGCCAGTACCAGATGGTCTACGGCCGCGACCCGTCGCCGGCGCTGCAGTTTCCGCACCTCGGGGCCGTCTGCGCGAAAGCGTTGATGCCGCCGTCCAGCGGCCTGCCGGGGCACATTCGCGTCGGCGGCGGCAACGGCAGCCGCGGGAACGACGCCGCTTATCTCGGACCGAAGTACGCCAGCATGTCGATCGGCAGCGGCCAGGCGCCGCAGAATTCCGCGCGGCCCAGCGGGCTGACGGTCACGGCCGACCAGATGCGGAACGACTTCCGCCGCCGGGCCAACGACCGTTTCCTTTCCCGCCGCCGCACCGCCCAGACCGACGCCTACACGTACAACTACGAGCAGGCGCAGCAACTGATGGCGAAGCGCGACATCTTCGACGTCTCGAAAGAGCCGGCCAAGCTGCAGGAGCGCTACGGCAAGTACGACCTCGGCCAGCAATGCCTGATGGCCCGCCGGCTGCTGGAGAACGGCGTCACCTTCGTGCAGGTCAGCCATTCCAACTACGACACGCACAACGAGAACTTCAACTTCCACCTCGAACAGCTCGGCGAGTTCGACCGCTCGTTCTCGGCCCTCATCGAAGACCTCGCGACCCGCGGCATGCTCGACAGCACGCTGGTCGTCGTGCTCTCCGAGTTCGGTCGCACGCCCCGCATCAACCAGTACTACGGCCGCGACCACTGGGGCGCGTCGTGGTCGGTCTGCCTCGGCGGGGCGAAGGTGAAAGGCGGGGCCGTCATCGGCAAGACGAACAAGACCGGCACGAAGGTCACCGACCGCGAGGTCGACCACGGCCATCTGTTCCACACGTACCTGATGGCGGTGGGGCTGGATTCGAAGTCCAATTTCAACATCGGCGGCCGCCCGATGCCGATGGCCGACCCGGCGCGGAGCGGGATCGGCGAGTTGATTTCGTAGGACGGATTGCTAATCCGTCCGGACGGTTTGAAAAACCGTCCTACGAACCGATCACTCATCGCAATTCACACCGATGCCACATTCCCACGACCACGCATTTTCGCATCTCAACGCGGAGCAGGCCGACGGTCTGCTCCTCCGTTCCCGGCGAAGCGCGCTGAAAGCCGGACTGGCGGGAATGGCCGGGTTGACGGTGCCGCGGCTGCTGCAGGCGCGCGAGGAGTCCGTCCGAAACCGCAAGCGGTCGTCGCGGAAAGCCGTGATTCTGCTGTGGATGGCCGGCGGGCCGAGCCACATCGATACGTGGGACCCCAAACCGGGCCGGCCGTTCATCAACCGCGGGCCGTTCAGCGTTATCAAGACGAAGCAGCCCGGGACCATCATCTGCGAGCACCTTCCGAAGCAGGCCGCGATGATGGACCGCTTCACGCTCCTCCGCAGCGTCGACGGCAAGCACAGCAATCACGAACCGAACAAAGTCTTCCAGACCGGCAACCGCGAAGCCGCCCCGCGCGTCAACCGCAAGGGGGACAGCTACCCGGCGATCGGTTCGGTCGTCGCGAAGTTCCGCGGGGCGAACCAACCGGGAATGCCCCCCTACGTCGCCTTCCAGAAATCGCGGTCGCACGTGGCGTATGCCGGCGATCTGGGGAAGCGGTACGACCCGTTCCTCGCCGAGGCGGCCGCGAAACTGCCGATCTATGACCTCGTCGGCAACAACACGGGCCGCCTGTCGGGGGCCGACCTGTTCCAGCTTCCCGCGGGGATCAGCCAGCGGCGGATCCACAACCGCCGCGAACTGATGCAAGCCTTCGATCGCCTCCGCCGCGACCTCGACCTGAACGGCTCGATGGAAGCCCTCGACCACTACGGCCGGCAGGCCGTCGAGATGGTCGTCGGCCCCCGCGCGCGGGATGCCTTCGACATCAACAAAGAGCCGGAATCGGTCCGGCAGCGGTACGGCAAGCACCTGTGGCATCAGCAGGCGCTGCTCGCCCGGCGGCTGGTGGAAGCCGGCGTGAGCTTCGTCACGCTCGACCTCAGCTATCACACCGCGTCGGGCACGTGGGACACGCACGGCGACAACATTCCGCCTTACGGGGGCATCAGCAAAGGGCTCAAACCGCTGCTGCCGCTGTTCGATCACCTCATCACCACGCTCGTCGCCGATCTCGAAGAGCGCGGCCTGCTCGACGACGTGCTCGTCATCGCCCAGGGGGAATTCGGCCGCACGCCGAACATGGGCACGCAGGGCAGCACCGACGGCCGCAACCACTGGCCCGCGGTGCTCTCCGTCTGCCTGGCGGGCGGCGGGTTGAAGCACGGGCAGGTCATCGGCAGCACCGAGAAAGACGGCGGCCACATCAAAACCCGCCCCGTCACCCCCGCCGACCTTGCCGCCACGATCTACAAACACATGGAAGTCCCGCTCGACGCCACGTACCTCGACCCCCGCGGCCGGCCGAACTACGTTGTGCAGGAGAACGGGCAGCCGCTGGCGGAATTGTGGTGACGAGTCGGCGCCACTCACCCCAGCCTCGAGCCAACCGATCGACGGAGAACGGAGGGGCGACTCGCAGCGGACGGGTGGTATAATGCTTTGGAAGGCCGTAAAACCGTGCGCGTGATCCCAAGGCACAACGATGGCGACATCTGCCCCCACGAAAATTGAATCCGTCGTTTACGCGTACCAAACCGAGCATGGCAACTGGCGCGTAACAGGTTCGCGCGTGTCGATCGATTCCATCATCCATGCGTACCAGCAGGGGGAATCGCCGGAGCAGATCGCTCAGAACTTTCCCGCGCTCAGCGCAGAGCAAGTCCACGGCGCGATTGCGTTCTATCTGCACCACAGGGACATGATGGACCGCTACCTGAAGGAGCAGGCGGAGTTGCACGAACGGCTGCGAGCGGAGGCCGCCGAGCGGAACCGCGATCTGCATGAACGAATCGAGGCGCGGGCGACGCGGCTCGGGTCGGATAAGTCCTCAGAATGACTTCTCCCTCTTTTCTCACCGATGAGGATTTCCGCCAGGAAATCGTCGAGGCGGTCCTGCGATTCGATCCCGCCGTGGACATCGTCGGCGTTCGGGATGTCGGATTGAGCGGCGCCAATGACCCACAGGTGCTGGAATTCGCCTCCGAGCATTCTCGAATCCTCGTCTCGCACGACGCGAATACGATGATCGCGAACGCAATCGACCGAATCGCGGACGGACGTGGGATCGGCGGGCTCTTGATTGTTCCACAGTCGGCGAATCTCCGCGCCGTCGCCGAGGATCTCGTGCTTGTGGCCAACGCGAGCGAACCCGAAGAATGGCGAGACCGCATCGACTACCTGCCGATGTGACCGCCTGCCGCTCACCAGCCTGTCTCGACCGCCGTCTCGTCGATAGAGCCCCGATTCCGATACACCGCGCTCACCCCAGCCGCCAGCACGGGTCGTCCCGCAGGTGGATGTTATTCACCTGCAACCAGTGCATCGGCGGAAACTCGGGCGATGACGTGAACGCCCTGCTGAGCCCCACGCTGAGAATGACGCCGCCGTCGGCCGCCCGCTTCGCGACGTCGGGCAGCAGTGGCGTATTCGGCGTCACGCGGTCGTCGGCGTAGAGGCGGATGTCGGTCACGCCCAGGTCGAATTCGCCGCCGTCCTGCCGGAAGGCGATCCGAATCTGCGTCGTGCGTCCCTGCCGCGACTTCAGGTACAGCCGCACGCCGCCGGCGACGCGCAGACAGCCGAGCGATGCGTCGCCGTTCCCCGGTTCCGTCCCCCACGCGCCCGAGCGGCCGACGGGGTGAATGCCTTCGCCGAAGAGTTCGCGAAGCGAATCTTTCGCAGCGGATTCGAGCAACTCCCGGAACTTCGGAGGATCCACCGGTGAGATCATCTGCGCGCGCTGCGGTTTGAACTCCCAATCCTCGACGTGCGGCTTCACGCCCACTGACTTCGTCCGGCCGAGGTCCACCAGGCACGCCATCTCCAGAAACCCGCCGTGCCTTTTCAGGAATCGCGGCTTAAGCAATCCGAAGACCGGCCGGATGTGCTTCCCCGTCTGTTCATCCAGTCCCGCGACGCAGATGTCGCCCAGCCGCAACCGGGTGAGATGGTTGACGATGATCCGCATGAGTGGCCTCATTGGTATTAAGGCCGTAGGAAACCATCACTCCATCACTCCTCTACTCCGTCACTCCTCATCGTGAATCGGTCGGCATCGTCCTTCAGAGGTGCGTGACCTCCAAGTCCCCCCACTTCTCCTGCAAATGCTCCACCACCAGCCGCCGGTGGCAGAATTCCGCCGTCGGTTCGCTGCACAAGAGAGCGGCGGGGACTTCGAACAGGCCGCGGCCCACGGTCGTTTCGATCTGCCGGTCGGCGATGAGCTGCCGGAACTCGCGTTCGTACCCGTCCCAGGCTCCCTTCTGTTTCTTGTAGGCGTCGAGCATTTCCTTTTCCGGGGCGAGGAGCAGTTCGTGGACGTATTCGATGCCGCAGAGTTCCTTCAGGAAGAACTCCAGGTCGTGCCGTTTCGCGAAGCCGGCGAGCTGCGAGACGTTGTTCAGCCGCACGTCGACGAGCCGCTTGACCCCCGCGGCTTTCAGGAGCCCGAAGAACTCCTCGGCCGGCTTTTTGGTGAAACCGATCGTATAGACCTCCACGCGTCCTCCTCGAGCTCGGGGAACAGCAGCGACTGTTTCTCGCGGCTGTTTCCCGTGCGTTCCCGTTCGACGTCGTCGTAGGCTTCCATTCGGCCGTCGCTGCGGATGTGCGTGACGGCCGTCCCCCGCTCGGTCAGCACGCGGGCGACGAGCAGATGCCGGTGGCAGTCGACGGGGTTTTCTTCGCTGCACATCATGGCCACGCGATGCTCGCGACTGCCCCGTTCGACCCGTGCGATGCCTTCGCGGAAGATTTCCGATTCCGCGACGCGCCCGTACAAGACATGTCCCGCGGAATCGTACATCGCTTCCTCATCGGGCCGTCCGCCGAGTTCGCGCCCCAGTGGGACGTAAGCGATCCCCACGTCGCGGAGGGCGGGCTTGAGGTTCGGTGCATCGAAATGCGGCGAGTAGCCGGAGTACGGATGCGAGCGGACGTCGGCCACGCAGTCGATGGCGTGTTGATCCAACAGCGCGAGGAAAGTTTCCAGCGCGTGGTTGGAGTGGCCGATGGTGAAGAGCTCGCGCATGGGGTTATTGCTCGCCGTCGCGGATGGAGCGCTCGACGACATCACATCCTCCGCATGTTGCCTTTTGACTTCTTGAATGACGGTTTGCGGCGCCGTTCGCAGAATGTCCTCGGTTGTTCGACCTTTTCGACGCTTCTCGGGATAGGCCCAGTTCAGGAGATTTGCGAGTTCCACCCGGTCTTCCGGCGACAAGTATTCCATCCAGGCGTCTGGCGATTCGACTTGGTCATGCTCGGTGGGAACAGACATCTCGATTTCCTCAGTCCGATTCTCCATCGCCGTTGGACGGTTCGCCGTTTCCGCCTCGTCGCTGAATCTCGCGGATGATTTCTTCAGGCAGCGAGCGCAGCAAATCCTCCACGGAGAGTCCCTTCAGACGCTCTTCGGGCGGAACTTTCTTCAGCAGTTCCCGGCGCTCTTCCGGCGTCGAATGGTCGAGAAACTCCTTGAACGAATCGAGATGGTAGTCTTCCAGCGTGTAGGGCATTTCGATCCCCTCCAGTCCGTAATGGATGAACAAGCGATTGATCAGATTGCTCGTTTTCTCATCGTGTTTCGCGAAATGGTTGGCGGCGAACCGAATGATCTCCGGTATCGCGCTGAACAACAGCAACGGGGCGTTGTGTTCGGCCGCCTCGACTTCGCCGGCAACGACCAACCGTATTGTATCCGTTCCCCGCTGGATATCGTAGACGCCCTTCAGACGCGGTGTCAGCGTCAATTGCCCCGACAGCTTCTCCGGGCGGCGGGCGCAGACGGCGAACAGGCGGAAGCGGTCTTCCGGCAACAGCCGGTCGAATCCCGGGCTGACCTGCTTGCGGTAGTTGACGTAATGGCCGGTCAGTTCCTTCAACGACCAGTCGTCGAGCGCTTCGCGATGCGACTTGAACGTGAGCAGAGTGTGGTCCGCGAGGCCGTCGAAACCGTCCGGCAGCTTGCGGTCAAGCTGGCCTTCCGTCCGGCGGAGAATCACGACGTCGAGCAGTTGCTTCTTCTGCGAGAGGTCCTTCTCCAACTCGACCTCGAAGCAGGTGCCGGTGAACAGGTCGGTCAGGATGAGGCCGAAGTGGCGGTGCCAGTCGGTCATAAGCAATTTCCGATTGCGGGAGTGCCGCCGCCTGACAGGTTACAACAACTCCGAAATCACGTTCACCCCCTTGCTCGTATCCACGATCGGAATCGGCCGCTCCACGCCGGGCGAGCGGTTTTCCTGCTTGTAGTCGATCCCCAGAATCGTGCAGACGGTGCCCAGAAAGTCCGTCACGCTGATGGGGCGCTCGACCACGGCGGCGGCGTGGCGGTCCGTCTTGCCGACGACCTGGCCTCCCTTGATGCCGCCGCCCACCAGCACGCTGCTCCAGGCGCGGGCCCAGTGGTTGCGTCCGCCACCGGAGGTGGTCTGCGGCGTGCGGCCGAACTCGCCCATCCAGACGACGAGCGTGGAATCGAGCAGCCCGCGCCGCTGCAGGTCGTCGACGAGGGCCGACATCGCCGTGTCGCATTCCAACGACAGGGCGCGGGTGCGGGGGAAGTTGTCGCGGTGCGTGTCCCACGCGGCCCCGCTTCCCATGACGATCTCCACGAACGGCACCCCCGCTTCCACCAGCCGGCGGGCCATCAGGCAGCCCTGGCCGAAATGGCTGCGGCCCTTGGCATCGGCCCCGCCGCCAGCATCCCCCTTGAAGCGGCGACCGGTCTGCTTTGCCACCAGACCGTAAGCGTCACGAACGGCATCTTTTTCCCGCGACAGGTCGAATGCCTGTTTCTGCTCGGAGTTCATCAACCGCACGGCACGGTCGAGGGCGGAGCGATGCGCCGCGGCGGCCGGGCTGCGGTATGTTTCCTGGAATGATTTCTCGAATTGCCGCAGCAGACTCACCTGTCGGGCGAATTCCGGCCGCGACGTCGCCGGCTCGATGTAATTCAGCCCGCGGTCCGGTTCGCTGACCGCCAGCGGCTGATGGGCCGGTCCCAGAAACCCGGAGCGAGCCGCGTGCGGCGGATTGCCGATGCAGACGAAATTCGGCAGCGGCACGTCGCGCTTGCCGAGTTCCTTCGAGACGATCGCCCCGAGACTGGGAAACGCAATGCCGCCGGCCCGGTTCTGGTAGCCCGTATGCACGTGGTAGCTGGCCAGTTCGTGGTCCGATTCGACGGTGCTCATGCCGCGGAGAACGGCGGCGTGCTTCATCAGCTTCGCAAACCGCGGGAAGTGCTCGCTGATCTGAATGCCGGGCACGGACGTGCCGATGGGGCGGAACTCGCCGCCGATGCGTTTGGGGGCGTCGGGCTTGAGGTCGAACGTGTCGAGATGACTGGGCCCGCCGGCCATCCACAACAGGATGCAGGCTTTGGGCTTCGGCTTCCCCGTTTCGGCGGCGTGCGCGGCGACGCGCCCCAGCCAGCCGCACAGCGTCGCGCCGGCAGCGGTGGAGGTGAGGAATTGACGTCGATCGAAGTTCGGGCGCATTGGAGTTCTCCCGAAGATGGCGAATTGGCGAGTTGTCAAATTGGCTATTGGTATGCGTCCCTGCGATGACGAATCGCGACGATGTCGATGATTCGTCGAGTGTCGTCAATGCCGTAGATCACGCGATAGTCCCCCCACGCGAATCCGCCACAAGTTGTCGGAACCGACCAGCTTTCGGCAACCGCGCGGTCGGGGCGTCCCCTTGAGTGATTCGATGCGTCGCAAGACGCGCAACCCGACAGAACGTGGCAGGTCCTCCAGTTCTCGCCGAGCGGATCGTGCGAAGACGATCTGGTGCTCACTTTCCGGTCCTTCGCTTGGCACGTTGCAATCGCTCCCTGACCGACTCGAGAGATTCGCGCGGCTCACGTTCCCGACTGCTTGCCAGCGCGCGATCGTAGAAGTCTTCCCAAAGCTCTGCGTTCTTGCGCAAATCGATCACAACGGCCGTCTTTTCGCCTTGCTCGTCAATCAGGTACTGGATTCCCTTCATCATCGTTCCTCCAATTCAGCCTTCGACAGTCCGTCAGACTCGATGCGGCTCTTCGTCTTATCCAATGTGCGGCGGTGACGTGGCGGACGCTTCGGAAGTCGGATGTATTCCCGTCCCGAAATCTGCTGCTGTCGCCGCAGGTCTGCGACGATCCGGTCCAGATCGTTGTCGAATCCGGCGGCCAGCTCGTGTCGGATGGCCCGGATTTCCTCAGTCGGAGGGATCGTCATCTACGTACCCAGGGTCGTTGTCTGTCCTTCATCGATTCAGCGAAAACTCGCTGCTCATCAACAGTGCCCACGCAAGTTCGCGATTCGCTTTGTCGGTGGAGCCGGTCTCTTGCGCATGCTTGCGCGCGATCTTTTGCTCGTCCGATGTGGGCCTTCGGGACAGGACCGTCAGAAACAGCTTCTCGACGACCTTCTCCGCCGAATCGTCGGAATCGCTCAGTCCCTTCACCAGGGCCGAGATGTTCCGCCCGGCGAACTGTCGCGAGTTCATCAGCCGCAGCAGGTGAGGAATTCCCCGCTGATACGCGGTCGGTTCCGGGTCGCCCTGCTCGGCGAAGAACCCGGTGAATTCCCGCCGGACTCCCAGCCGGATACTGATGCCCTTCTCCCGCGACGGCGGGCCGAGCACCTGCACCAGCGAGTCGTACAACTGCCCCGCCGTGAGCACCTTGGCCGACATCCGGCCGAACAGCACGGCTTGTTTCTCCGGAGCATTCCCGGGCCGGCTCGTCCGCTGGTAAGCCCGGCTGAGCAGAATCGCGCGGCTGAGGTACTTCAGGTCGAACCCCGATTCCACAAACCGCCGGCTGAGCAGTTCGAGCAGTTCCGGATGCGACGGCCGGTTCGCCGCGTGCATGTCGTCCACCGGCTGCACGATGCCGCGGCCGAAGAAACGCCACCACATCCGGTTCGCCATCGCGCGGGCGAAGTACGGATTCTTCGGCGACGTCATCCATTCGGCCAGCGCGCGGCGGTGCGGCTTCTCGCCGTCGACCGGCAATTCATCACCACCGAGGAACGTCGGCGGGCGGGAGATGAACTCGTCGAGCATGCCGGCCTGTTGCAGCGACGCCAGCGTGATCGCGGGATTGTCCTTCACCCCGAACCGGTAGACCGTCTTCGGCCGGCCCGGCGTCTGCATCTGCGTGAAGAACGCCGCCATTCCCCAGTAGTCCTTCCGCGTCAACGTCTTCACGAACGGATGGTCGTGGCACTGCGCGCAGTTGAGCCGCACGCCCAGGAAGTACCGCGACGTGAGATCGGCCAGATCGGAAACGCTCCGCGGATGCCGGCCTTCGATGAGGTAGATCACCGCCGGGTTGGCGTCCATCGTGCCGGCGGCGGTCACGAGGTCCGCGACGATGCGGTCCCAGGCGCTCGTATTGAAGCGATTCGCGAGCCATTCCTTAAAGCGGTCCGGCTTCCCCCGCTGCACGTTGAGCAGCGGCGAAACGAGGTAGCCCCGCCAGATGTCGGCCAGATGCTCGCCGTATCGCGGGTCGGACAAAAGCGAATCGATCAGCCGCGCCCGTTTTCCCAACCGGCTGTCATCGAGAAACCGAACCGTCTGCTCCGTCGTCGGGACGACGCCGTGCAGGTCGAGATAGACGCGGCGGAGGAACTCGGCGTCGTTCGCCCGTCCTGCCGGTGACAACTTCTCCGCTTTCAGCCGGGCGTCGATATGCCGGTCGATTTGGACGGCCAATGTGGCGGCGCCCGAGGCGCCCGGCGCTTGACCATTCGTTGCGACCACAATCGCCGCGACAAGCGGAATCCACGTCAGCGCGCGCATGGGTCGAATCTCCGATCCGGTATCAATCCCAATTCACAGTCGAGAGTATCCATACTCGATCCGAACGTCTACTCTCCACCACGCTCGACTGCCAGGGGGTGCGGCAAATTCCGCTGGCAATGGGGTCGGGTGTGGAAAATTTAAAATTGCGACGGAACTCGACCCCAATGGGAAAACACACTCCGCAATTTTGAATTTTCCACACCCGACCCCGAACGCGCCGTGCCAATGAAAATTGCCACGCCCGCTGCCAGGTCGCCGTCTCAATTCCGCGGGTTCCGTCGGAAAAACCGTTCGATGGCGTGCCCGAGCCGGCAACCGACGTGTTCATATCCGGCGGGAGTGCTGTCTTTTGTGTTCCACGCCGTTTCCAAGGTAACCGCAACGACGTGCGGCTTGCAGTTGAGCATCACCCAGTTCTTGCTGATGTGCTTCCACAGTTTGCTGTAATTGCGGCCGGATTTCTGGACGTGCCCTTTGAAGGCCAGCGGGGCCGTCATTTCCGTCTTCGCGTCCGCCAGGAATCTTTTCAGATTTCGTTGTCCGGGTGTTCTCAATAGTTCGTCCGGGGAGGCGTAGAAGTACGGATTCCGCACCCCGGCCCCGGGATTGTGCAGGTCGATGAACAGGTCAAACCGGCCGTCGGCATTCAACTTTTTGATTTCAAGCTGAGCGGCGGCGACGCTGCGCCAGCGCGGCTCCTGCGACCAGTCCCGGTTGTGGTCCTGCGGAACCTGGTTCTTCCCCCCGGCGCCCCGCGCGACGTTGTCGATATCCATGATCGGCACGATGGTGATCGTCGCTTTCTTCCGCAACGCAATCGCTTCGGCCTCGTCGGAGACAATCCAGTCCAGAAACCCCTTGCAGACCCAGCTCGATCCCGATTCCCACGCATGCTGCCGCGCCTGAATCCAGATGCCGTAGCGCTCCTCGTCCGGAACGCCGGGTTGCGAAACGCGCAACGCCGGCGTCGACCGCCCACCGCGGGTTTTGCAGAGCGTGAAGCGCTTTGCCCAGCGGGATTTTTTCGCGGCGCTGCGAACGAGTCGCTCGGCGTCATCCGGGACAAACGGCGGCCCCCACGCAAACCACGCAGTTCTGCCGTCGATCTTCTGCGTGTAGACGATGCGTCCTTTGTGGCGTTGGCCCGGCGGCGTCTGTTTCCACATCTTGCCGTCGAGGCTGAAATGCGCGCGTGTGGGCGTCGCCCAGACGCCGTTGCCGACGTCGAGCGTTAACGTCTCCCCCGGCTTAATGCCGTCGACTTTGAAGTACCACCAGCAGACCCACCCGTACTTCTTCTCGCCGGCGGGGCGGATTCTGATGAGCCGTTTCTTCTGATCGACCGCCTCCGTGACGGCTGACCCGCCGGAGAAGTCGGTGGAGACGGTGAGCTTCGCGGCGGACGCGTCGGTTTGCGCTTCGGCGGGTTGAATATGGAATGCCAGCAGGGCAAAGAATGCGCAGCCGGCGATGAACGGTCGACTGAGGGTTCGCGTCGTGTCGGGCATGTCGGTTTCCTCGAGGCGGTGGAACACCGCATTCACTGCCTGCGTGTTGCTCGTTATCGCTGCTGGAATCGCCCAGGTTGGATTCACGGTGTTCACACCGCCGGTTCGTACAACACCTCAGTTTTCCCCATTCCCGGCCGATACAGCACCAACCCGCCCTGCGAATCGTTCACGCGGACGACGCAGTCCGGCTCCCCCGCGGCTTGCCGTTCGAGGATCGCCTCCAGCGCCTGCACCGTCGCAACAACCTGCCGATCGGACGTCAGGTCGTTGTAGCCCAGCAGACGGACGTCTTCGAGACGCTGGCCGCGGTCGTCCGCCGGGCCGGCGAATTCCACCGACGCCAGCTCGCGGACGAACCGCTCGATGACTTCAATCCCGTACCCCCGCTGCGAGCGTTCCCCCCACGGTTCCACGAACGTGCCGTTGTAGTGGTTGTTGATCGAGTACTTCATCTCGAACGGCGACTTGCCTTCGACGGTGCATTCCACGCCGCGCTTGCGGGAGTGGCCGTTCCACAGGCCGTTGTCGAAGCGGAACTGCACTTCCTGCTCGACGTAACCGGGGAAGTTGTCCGGCGTGACCCATGACGTGTGAATGTCGAAGGCGGCTTCGCGGCCGTCGTCGTATTCGTAGATCATCCGCAGTTGCGTGCTGTCCCACGTGGGGCCCGATGCCTCTCCGATGATCCCCCGCTGCCCGGTTGCGGTGACGGTCTTCAGCCGGCCGCCGAAGGTGAAGTCGATCAGCTTGATGTAATGCACCGCCACGTAGGTGCCGGGATTGCGGCCGGTGATCCATTCGGAAAACTGGCTGCCGGAAATCTGCTTCGGCTCCAGCAGCGTGCAGTAGCCGTTGTTGACGTGCCGCAGGACGCCGTCGTACACCAGCGTGCGAAGCTTCTTGTGGTCGGGGTCGAGCAGCTTGTGATAGACGGCTTTTGCCATCACGCCGCGGGCCTCGGCCAGCGCGACGAGTTCGTCGAGTTCCTGCAGCTTGAGAACCGACGGTTTCTCGACGAGCAGATGCACGCCGGCTTCGAGAATCTTCTTCGCCGGCTCGAAGTGGCGATCGTCGGGCGTGGCGACGCAGGCGAAGTCGACGCCGGCGTCCAGCATGCGGTCGACCGCCCCGTCGCCGGCGAAACTCTGGAACTGGTGAATGTTCGCGCCGGCGGCTTCGCGGTACTTCTCGGCCCGCGTCCCGGTCCGCGTCGCGACGGCGGTCAGTTGCACTTCGACGTCCCCGAACGCCCGGTCATGCATCCCGGCGTGATGCGCCCGCTCGAAGAACGGGCGGTACGTCTCGTCGAAAATCATTCCCATGCCGACCATGCCGGCACGGAGGGTTTTGTTCTGTGGTGTGGTGTTCATGCCGGGATGATACCCGATCGCTGTGGCTGGCTCCAACCGGGGCGGAATATCGAATATCGAACACGGAATGATGAAGGCTGAAGGAAACGGCAGGACGAGTGTCAAGTCGCGAGCGTGATTCTTGTCGCGCTCTAACTCCAGCGATCATCGGTTCCGATCGCGACGGGATTCAGGACGGCGTCAATGAACTTCGCCGGAGGCAAATACTCGTGAGCTTCGACGTAATGAATGACAAGCGTTGGAGCGGCATACCATTTGCCATTTTGTCCCAGAACTCGGATTTGACCGCTTGCAATCGGCCACTCGTCCCATTTTCGGTCGCAGAATTGACAATCGTGATGCCCGCGATGCAGCAGAATTGGCGCCTTACAAAGTCGAGCGAGCGCCGCACGAAACTCCTCAGACGTCGGACCGGTTTCGAACTCGTGACCCATTTCGAGCCAGCCAATGTTAACAACGGTTTTGTCGTCGTTCGGCGTGTAAGTATAGGGCGTCAAATCTTCGTAGCATGCCATGACATTGCTCCATGCGATTACGGCAAAACCACGTGCTCGATTGTCAACTCCGGCAGCCTCACCACCGCGAACGAATGCGGCGTCGCCCGGTGCAACGCGCCGGGGTTGAGGACCGTCGTGCCGTTCTCCGTTCGCAACTCGGCAACGTGCGTGTGGCCGTGGCAGACGAGGTCGTATTCGCCGCCGGCGATCACGTCGCGCAGCCGGCGGCCGTCGTCGCCGTGCAGGAAGGCGATGCGTTTGCCGGCGAATTCGAGGTCGCCGAACACGCCGTGGCAGGTCTGGCCGGCGAATTCGATCACCGCCCGCAACTGGTCGTGTTCCCAGTCGACGTTTCCGAACACGAAATGCGACGGCCACGCATCGAACAGCCGCACGACGGCACCGCTGCCGATGTCCCCGCAGTGCACCACGGCGTCGATTTCCATCTCCTTCAGGCGGTCGACGGCTTCGCGGGTCGATTCGACGCGGCCGTGAGTGTCGCTGACGATGGCGAGCTTCATGAGTTGAGAGTTGAGGGTTGAGAGTTGAGAGTGCGTCCGTCGGAGAATAGCAGCTTGGGCGTGGCTTCGGAATGTTGATCGGGTATGATGCCGTTGGAGTTCAAGCTGCAGCTTGTTCCGTTGGCCGTAGCAGAATTCGTGAGAATTCTGCCGGCGAACGATACCGTGCAGAATTCTCACGAATTCTGCTACGAGCAATCGGGACCCCAACGTCAACCATTCAGCCGTTCGAGGAGTGTCGCAATGCGAAATCGTGCTCTGCTTTCCCTGGCGATGATTGGTCTCGTACTCGCGCTGGCGAAACCGGTCGACGCGGCCGAAGCGACGGCGACATCCAGACCGGTGCGCATCGGGGCGGTGGCTTACGCTCCCAGCGTCGTCACCGTGTTTCAGGGAATCAAGAAATATCTCAACAAGAACGGCCTCGCCGCGGATTACGTCCTCTACTCCAACTACGACGCCCTGGTCGCCGCGTTGAAGAAGGGGGAAATCGACGTCGCCTGGAACACGCCGCTGGCGCACGCGCAGTACCACGTCGCCTGCGGCGGGAAGTCGAAAACGCTGGTAATGCGCGACGTCGATCGCGCGTTTCGGGCGGTCGTCATCGCCCGCGTCGATTCCGGCATCGAATCGGTGAAACAACTCCCCGGCCGCAAGTTTGTCATCGGCAGCCGCGATTCCGCCGAGGCGACCGTGCTGCCGTTGTTTTACCTCCGGAAACAGCAGATCGACGTCGACGCCGCGAAGACGGTCTGCCTGCACGACGAGGTCGACTTCAAAGGCAACCCCTGCTGCAGCCCGCGGCACGTGCTGATCGCGCTGCGGAAAGGCCGCGGGGAAGCCGGCATCATCGGCGAACGCATGTGGCTGGGCCTGCAGGCCCGGCAGCAGAAGACCGGCAAGGCCGAGTTCCGCCTGGTGTGGACGTCGCCGGCGTTCAACCACTGCGTCTTCACCGCCTCCCACGACTTCGACGACGCGAAAGCGAAACAGTTCACCCGCCTGATGCTGGCGATGGACCCCAAAGACCCCGCGACGGCGGACGTGCTGCGGCTGGAAGGGGCGAAGCGGTGGATTCGGGGGACGTCGAAGGGGTTTGAGGATTTGGTGGAGGCGGTGAGGGGGAAGTAGCCCTGACTGTGGTGTATCATACCTTCCAGACCTTCTCATAGGAAAGTCGTGCCAAAGATGCTGTTCGACTGGCAATCTCGACCCCAGTCCACGAATCTGCGTCTTCAATTTCACTGGGAAGTTTGAATCCGCTGTCTTTCAGAATTCGTTTCTTGTCTGAAAATGCCTTGTTCCGCAGCTTGTTGTTCAATTCCTCCGGAACCAGCAAGAGATTTCCGATCTGCCCGACGACGTTGGCAGGCAAATCTTTTGAGATTTCACTTTGCGATGCAACGTGCTCAATCGTCAACTGGGAATAATCGGTTGGTGCGCTTGAGGTGTTCCGAAGGAGCTCACTGAGGATATACCTCACAAGATTCCGCTGCTTTGTGAGATTGTCGGTTACGAGGATATCTCGAAAAAGCACAGAAAACTCTTCGAATGACGGGACGCGTCTTTTGAGCTTTTGCTTGAGATCGCGAATGACTCGAACGCATTGCTGCGAGTCTTTTGCCTCGAACAACTGCCGTGCGTGAAGCGCATACATTTGCGAGATGCCGCCGGAAGAGCGTTGCGAAGTGACTGCGGTAAAGGAAAAGTGAAAATTCTCGATCGCGACAAGTGCGTCCTCCACGTGTCGCTTTTGGACCTTCTTTGTCGCCTTGTATTCACGGAGGAGTGAGAGCACACATGGAATCGGTTGTACAACTCTGAACAGGTTCAACGCATCCAAAGCACGTGCGATCCGCGCTTCTTGCTTGCTCCATCCTCCGTAGCCGACTTCGTGGATTGAGCGGTACAGTTTCGCATCGGCGACTACCTCGTTCAGAAACGCTTTTGCTCCAGCCGCGGTGACTTTCTTCTTCAAGGTCTTGAAAAGAGTCTTTACCGGCAAGTAGTCGTACTTCGAGAGCCAGAAGTGGTGCAGGAATTTGTCAGTCTCCAACGGCGCAGACGATTCTTCGATCGTCTCCAAGAACTGCGTCCATTTGAACTTCACCTCGTCCGTTTGCGGATTCCTACTTCGAATATGCTTCGTCAAATGGTTCTTCACCAGATCTGTTAGGCTGAGATCTTTTCCTCTCGTGTTAAGAGTCTCGAAGATCACGTAGGCGTCGTCCTCGTCATCCAATTGGACGAAGATCAAACTGAGGTTAAGCAACGCATCTCGAATGGAGACCATTTTTTGCTGCAGTTTCTCCGCCTTTTTCTTCGGAGAGAGACTCGGGTCCAGCTCGATTGACTCCGCCGTCTGAGCGAGCAAGGTGGACAGCTGATCGAATGCCGCTTGCAGATTCAGTTCTTCGGCAAGCGGATGAAGTGTCAGGGATGGCTCGCCCCACTTCTGGATTCGGTCTTGGAAAAATGGATACGAAGTCTCGGTAGATACGACAAATTCCGGCTGGTTGTCGATATTCGGGCGTTCGATGAGCGTGTGAATCCCAGTTGCGAGATTGGTGTGCCCGCGTGATGCAAGAAGGTTCCGCAAAGCGCAGAGCAGAATCGTAATCGTCGTGAGGCGCTGTTGGCCGTCTACGACGCCGAATTTCTGCGCTCCGTCGTTGTAAACCACCATCGATCCGATGAAGTAGTTTTCTGGCTCGTCTCGAACAATGTCATCCCAGAACTCTTGGATATTCTCGCGGTCCCATGCGTACGGTCGCTGAAAGCGGGGGATTTTGTAGTACCCCGACCCCAGCATCATTCGAATTGTCCAATCGCGGGATTCAATCTTCATCGTACAACTTGCTCGACGATCCACATCCGTCGTGATCAACGTGTCCCTACCGCACCCGCGTCACCCCCGGCAACGCCACCTCCGGCATCGCGATTTCCCCCCATTCGTACTTCTTCGGCGACAGGTCCTCGGTCGATTCCAGCGCCTGCTTCCACGTCACCTCGCGGCCGGTGTAGGTTGCCATGCGGCCCATGATGGCCAGCAGGGTGCTGTTCGCCATGTACTCGCCGTTGTTGAGCGGCTTGCCGGCGCGGATGCCGGCGAAGAGCAGGTCGTGTTCGACCTGGTACATGTTTTTGTGCTTGCCGGTGTAGGTCCATTTGCGGCCGCCGTCTTCGCCGTTGAGGAACAGCCTGCTCCGGCGGGTGTCCGTCAGGTTGGCCGTTCCCTTGGTGCCGTGGACCTGGGCGGACATGGTGTTCCAGCATTTGCGCTGCTGCCGCGTGTTGCTGACGAGGCGGGCGCCGTTGGCGTACTCGTAGACGACGGAATGATGGTCGTAGATGTTGCCGTATTCTTTGCCCACGCGCACCTGCCGGCCCCCCATGCCGACGGCCTTCGCGGGGTAGCCGCCCATCGCCCACGCGCAGGTGTCGAGGTAGTGCACGTGCTGCTCGACGTTGAAGTCGCCCGAGAGCCAGGTGAAGTAGTACCAGTTGCGCATCTGCCAGTGCATGTCGGTCCAATCGGGTTTGCGGGGGAACATCCAGATCGGGCCGCGGTAGTCGTTGGCGAACAGCGTGACGATGCGGCCGAGCTCCCCGCCGTGCATGCGCTTCATCAGTTCCTGGAACCCCTGGTCGTACCGCAGGCACAGGCCGGAGACGACGGAGAGTTTCTTCTTCTTCGCGAGTTCGCAGGTTTCGAGGACCGAACGCACGCCGGGGGCGTCGACCGCCACCGGCTTCTCGGCGAAGACGTGCTTGCCGGCGTCGATGGCGGCTTTGAGGTGCATCGGCCGGAAATGCGGCGGGGTCGTCAGCAGGACGACGTCGACCCCGCTGGCGATCACTTTCTGGTAGGCGTCGAACCCGACGAAGCGGCGTTCCCTGGGAACGTCGATCTTCGCGACGACTTCCTCCTTGCCGGTCAGCGAATTGAGGCTCTTCTCCAGCCGGTCTTCGAAGACGTCCCCCATCGCGGTGAGCTTCACGTTGCGGTCGGCCTGCAGGGCCTGCGCGGCGGCCCCCGTCCCGCGGCCGCCGCAGCCGATCAGGCCGACTTTGAGCACGTCGTCACCGGCGGCGAACGCGGCAGCCGCCAGCGGCGCGCCGGCGGTCATCAGCCCGGCGGTCGTGACCGCGGCGGATTGCTTCAGGAAATCGCGGCGGTTCGAATCGGTTTGAGCGGAAACGGCCATGAGTGGTCTCCCGGAGGTTCACGGAAGTCGTGTGGTGCGATTATCGCCGGAGCGATTCCCGTGCTGCAACTCGCGACCAGAAATCTCCGCGGAAATCTCCCCGACCGGCGGGAAATGCGCAACCAACGTCCCTTCCAGGGCGCGCTCAATAATCAGTTACCGAATTCGAGATCTCCGAAATTCGAAATCCCGCAGCTTGAAATCCGTCACACCGCCGCTTTGTTTGCTTCGTTGCCATTGATCCCTTCGTTTTGAAAAACGAAGCGAGCGAAGGCAACAAAGGCAAGCAAGTGGTTTCGCAGGAAGTCCTCGCGCCCAACGAACTCTCAAAGAGCGCCAGGGCTGGAACGTATTCTTGAGATTCTGGCCGAGTACGAAGGGCTGCAGCGTGAGGACATCGAAGCCTGCCTGCTGTTCGCGAAGGAGAACCTCGACACCACTCTTTGATTTCGCGGAATGCAGGAATGTCGATCGGCAATCCCACGCGCATGAAATACCGCGCGAACGATTGCGCGAGATGCTCGCGATAGGGCGGAAGCAGGCGGATGCGCTCGCTGGCGTTCGGGTCTGCGGAAAGATCGTCAGCCCGCGAAATGACGCGACGAGTCATAGTCGGCCATCGCTCTTCGCGGTTTCTATGCTCAGGGATCCTCGGCCGGAAGCGGACGGTCCTTGCCGCGCTTGATCAATCGCACTTTTCGTGTTCGCGAAGGCCGGTGCGGCGCGACGGGAATCAGATTGTCCGATTCATTCGCTTCGTTGCGCAGTTGTTCCACGAGCGATTCGGTCTGTTCTGCACCGGACTCAAAGCTAGTGATTCCGATCTTTGGCATCATGTACACCTCGCGGACAAAACGCGGCATCCACGCCTCCTTTCTACATCCATCAGGGCGTCTGGGAACCCAAAGGCAAGGGAAAGTTCTGCGTTCCTGTTCCAGGTTGTTCGGCATTTGAAAGCGTTTGACACGTTGCGACCGCGGCGCTATCGTGCTGTTTTGAGAAGCTCACGGGACTCGTCTCCTCGGTTTTCGTAATGCCCTTCCTACCCCACATCATCTTCCTCATCACCGACCAGCAGCGCTTCGACACCATCCGCGCGCTGGGCTACAACTATGTCGAAACGCCCAACCTCGACCGGCTCGCTTCCGAAGGGGTCACGTTCACCAACTGCCACGTGTCGGCCCCGTCGTGCGCGCCGGCGCGGGCAAGTCTATATACCGGGTATTATCCGCATACGACGGGGATTCTGCGCAACGCCGATGCGTGGCGGCACTCGTGGATCGAGTCGCTGGCCGCGGCGGGGTATCGCACGATCAACGTCGGCAAGATGCACAGCTACCCGTACCACACGCCGCTGGGGTTCGAAGAGCGGTACGTCGTCGAGAACAAAGACCGCTATCTCGAAGAACGCTATTACTTCGACGAATGGGACAAGGCGTTGCGGTTCCGCGGGCTGGTCAAGCAGCAGCGGGAACTGTACCGGCAGCGTGCCGACTACCGCGAGTCGCTGGGGGCGTTTCTGTGGGAACTGCCGGCGGACGCCCATCCCGACAACTTCGTCGGCGACTTTGCGACGTGGTGGATCCGCACCAAGCCGAAGGAAGACCGGCCGCTGTTTCTGGAGATCGGCTTCCCGGGGCCGCATCCGCCCTACGATCCGACGCCGGAGTTCGCCGCGAAATCCATGCAGCGCGAGTTCCCGCTGCTGGACGTCACTCAGGACGAACTCGACGGGCAGCCGGACGTGTTCAAGCAGATGCGGGTGCACAACGCGGAGGAGGACCATGATTCGGTCGTGCATCTGCTCAACCCCACCCGCGAGCAGCGGCACCGGCAGCGGGCCTACTACATGGCCAACGTGGAGATGATCGACCGCAAAGTCGGCGAGATCATGGAAGCGCTGGAAGAGAAAGGCTATATCCACGATGCCGTTGTGATCTTCACGTCCGACCACGGCGACTGCCTCACCGACCACGGCCACAGCCAGAAATGGACGATGTACGACGCGATTACGCGGATGCCCATGATCGTCTGGGCGCCGGCCCTCGTTCCCAAGCTGGAGCTTGGGAACGAGGGCCGCCGCGTCGACGGCCTGTGCCAGCAGATGGACATCGGCCCCGCGATTCTGCAACTCGCCGGTATCGAACCGCCGGCCACGCTGGAAGCCCGGTCGCTTTTGCCGGCGTTGCAAGGTAATGAGTGGCAGCCGCGGGACTACGTCTTCGCCGAGCACGGCCGCGACGGAATTCTGCAGGGGACGGAGTTCATGAGCATGGTCCGCAGCCGCGACTGGAAGCTGGTGCATTTCGTCGATTCGCCGCAGGGGCAGTTGTTTGACTTGAACAACGATCCGGATGAAGTCCAGAATCTCTGGAACGAACCGGCCCACGCAGAGCGGAAACGCGAGTTGCTGGACGTGATACTGCGTTGGCGAATCGCCAGCGACGTGCATACCGCCGAATGGGCGGCGGCGTGGCGTTGAGGAATCACAACTCGACCGAATAGGGAGACGAACCGTTGAAGATTCTACTGACGTGCCTGTGTGGATTTTCCCTGCTGCTCGCTGGCTGTGGAAAAACGAAGACCGAAAAAACCGCCGCGGGCAAGACCGGTGGGCATTCCGGCGGTGCCAAAAAAAGACCCGACTGGCCGCTCGACGAGTTCAAAGACAAGAACCCGGTGCTCGTGATCGCGGTCGATCAGCCGTCCAGCCCGAAGTACCAGAAGTTCATGGCCGGCTGGCCGGCTGCCGAAGCCACGGCGAAGCACCACAATCTGGCCGTCGTGGAGGTCTTCGGCACTTACGACTCTTCCAGGACCGGCCGGATTCGCGGCGGACGCGCTCTGACCCGGCCGGAAGCCATCAACGTCCGCGACGCGTTCGGCGGCAACTTCGTCACTCTCCACGTGACGCTTCTCGGCAAGGACGGCAAGATCATCAAAAAGTTCCAGGACCCGAAGGACCCGCGGGAAGTGCTCGCGGAGTTGAAGTAGGTCCGCGTCGGTCCGACCGGAACTCGCCGCTTGCGGCTTAGCGGACCGCTGCAACCCGACGGCTAAGCCGCAAGCGGCGTCTTACTTCTCGTCCAGCAGTTCGACCGCTTTGAATGGCTTCCCCTCGAGCATCTTCAGGCTGGCGCCCCCGCCGGTGCTGACGTGGGTGACTCTATCGGCCAGCCCGAACTGCTCGATCGCCGCGGCGCTGTCGCCGCCGCCGATGATGCTCGTGGAATCGCCAGCGGCGATCGCTTCGGCCACCGCGCGGGTGCCGGCGTCGAACGGGGGAATCTCGAAGACCCCCATCGGGCCGTTCCAGATGACGAGCTTCGCGGATTTCAGTTCCTTCGCGTAGGCCTCGGCGGTCCTGGGGCCGATGTCGAGCCCTTCCCAGCCGTCGGGAATCCGGCCCCAGTCGAACAGTTTCGTCTCTTTCCAGCCGGTCAGTTTGTCGCCGTCGAAGATCGGGGACGTGCCGCAGCGGGTGTCGACGGGGAGCAACAGCTTCGCACCGGCGATTTCGCGGGCCTTGGTCGCGACCTTCTTCGCTGCGGCGCGGTCTTCGTCCGTCTTGCCGAGGTAACTGTCGCCGATCATTCCCCCTTCGGCGGCGGCGAATGCATACGCCATCGCGCCGCCGATGAGAATCCGATCGCAACGGCCGACGAGGTTCTGGATGACCTTGATCTTGTCGCCGACCTTCTTCCCGCCGAGAATCGCCACGAACGGTCGCTGCGGGTTATCCAACGCCTCGCTCAGGAAGCGGATTTCCTTCTCCACCAGAAACCCGATCACCCGCGGTTTGCCCGGCATCGCCTGCGGGACGGCGACCATCGAGGCGTGCTCGCGGTGGCAGGTGCCGAAGGCGTCGTTGCAGTAGACGTCGGCCATGCCGGCGAGCCGTTTCGCGAACACGGCGTCCCCCTTCTTTTCGCCCAGATTGAACCGCAGGTTGTCGAGCAGGATGACGGCGGCGTCGCGCAGGGCGTCGGGAATCGGCCGGGCAGGACCCTCCAGAAACGCGACCGGCCGGCCGAGCAGCTCTTCGAGGTGCACCGCGACCGGCTTGAGGCTGAGATTTGGATCGACGCCGTCCGGGTCGCCGAGATGGCTCATCAACACCACCCGCCCGCCGCGGTCGAGCACCGAGCGAATCGACGGCAACGCCATCACGATCCGGCGGTCGTCGGTGATGCGCTGCGCTTCATCGAGCGGCACGTTGAAGTCGACGCGCATCAGCACGCGCTTGCCGGCGACGTCGACGTCGGCGATGGTTTTCCTGGGCATGGTTGGCTCCGTAGTAGGTCCGGACGGCCCGTCCGGACCTTGCCGCTTGCGGCTTAGCCGGTCGCTGTGACCAGACGGCTAAGCCGCAAGCGGCGTCTCTGGCCCGCCGAGGTCCGGATCGGCGATCCGGACCTACAGAAAGAACCCGGAGATTTCCGAAATCCCCGGGTTCTGCATCGTAGTCGCGGCGGTCGTGAATGCAAGCGCTCACTTCGACTTCGTCTTTTTGATTGTCGTCTTGCGGACCGGCAACTGCTTCTTCAGCGCGTCGAGCGTTTTCTTCAGTTCGTCGACCTGTTTCGACAGCCGGTCGACCTGGGCGTTCAGATCCGGCGTGGTCAATCGCCTTACCTGGATATTCCCACTGCTTCTCGCGCTGTAGAGCTCGATGTCGCTGAGATTCCTGTAGAACCGCAGATGAGCTCCGACCGGTTTGGACAGGAGCCGGCCGCTTTGAAGGTTCCACAACACGACGCCGTGGACCGGCGGGCGCTTCGTGGCCGTGACCAGGCAGCTCTGCTTGCGGCCGGCGCGGAGGAATTCGATCTTCACCGGCTTGCCGGCGGCTTTGTCGAGCGCATTGCCCAGACCGGCCTCACTGGTGATATACTGATCGTTGATAGTCAGAATTACGTCGTGCCTCTGAAGGCCGGCCTTGGCGGCGGGGTAATCCTTCGAGACGTGGACGATGACGCGGCCGGTGGACGGCGGAAGCACCAGTTGCGCCGCCAGCGTCGTGTCGGCCGCCTTCGTGCTGACGCCGATCGTGTATTTCGATTGCCCGGGGAACCGCGCAACGAGTTCCACACTTCGCGCGCCCTTTGTCTGAGGCGGGAACTGCACCCTGGCCTCCATCGTCGCCCCGGCACGGACGAAAATGACCTTCACCGGGGACTTCACCGTCCGCACGGCAGCCGTGAGGTCTGAAACAGCCGCGAGTTCCTTTGACCCAAGCGTCAGCAGAATGTCATTGGGGCGGATCTTCGCCTTGCCCGCCGGCGAGTCCTTCACGACGCTGGTCACGACCAGCCCCAGCTTCCCCTTCGTGGCCGGCACGTTGGCCCGCAGCACCGGGTCGGCGGCGGTGACGGCGACGCCGAGCTTGCGCGTTTCCGGCGCACCGGAAACCAGGAGAGTGTCGAAGTCGGCGGAAATCGCCAGCGAACGGACGTCAGCGACGACGTTTCGGATGACGGCCGGTTTTTTCGCCGTCGCGGCCTTGCCTGGCTGCGCTTGAAGGACAACTTCAACGGCGGTGACAGTCGGCTTCTTTGGCGTAGCGGGTTTGTCGTCCGCCTGAGCCGTCGCCGTCGCCGTCGCCAGCATCACGGCGAACAGGCCGCTCGTTTTCCAGAAGAATCGCGTTTGCATTGGAGTTCCTTTCGGGAAATGAAAATGAAACTGTGCTAAGCCGCAAGCGGCGATGGAGAGTCACTCAGTAAACTCGTTCCCCCACATAGCGGTACTGCACCCAGTCGACCGGGAACCGAAACCGGCTGCCGTCGGCCAGCGCCACGTTGACCAGCTTGCGGTACTGCTCGATGCGGTAGCCGCGGCGTTCCCAGAGCTGGCGGTTGTAGTCGCTGAGCTGGTTCGACGTGAGTTCGATGGAGACCAGGTCCTTGTCTTTCGTCGCCACGAGCGGGAACGCCGATTCCATCTCGCCGTTGCTCGTGATGTTGACGACCCCCAGCAGTAACGGGTCATCGTCTTTCGCATCCGCTTGCCTCTTCACCGTGCTCTGTTGGGGAGAGCCCGCGGGCGGGTTCGTATCGCGGGCGATGTCATGCGTCGGCGTTCGATCCGTCGAACGCGCCTGCCACGCGGCCATCGCGCCGATGCCCGCGGCAAATGCGACGACCACGGCGGCGGCGGTGGCCATCAGCGACCCGGACGCTCGGAGCGTCCGGGTCGCTTTGACGGAATGCGGTGCTGCTTCCGTCTCGCGATCCAACATCGATTCGAACGCTCCCCGCCACGACTGGGCTTCCATGTAGGCCAGCGCGCATTGCTTCCACCCGGTGGGGTCGGCGTCGAGGCGGGCGACGAGTTGCCGCGATTCGGCTTTCGTCAGGTCGCCGCCGATGAGGCGGTCGATGTCGCGTTGTAAGGAAGAAGTGCTCACTTCGCTCATCAGTCATTCCCCCTGGTGCGAAATGAATTTCGCACTACGATCCTGGTGCGAAATGAATTTCGCACTACGTTACGTCCAGTTTTGCCAGCTCCCGCCGCAGGCGCTGGCGGGCGCGGTCGAGCCGGGTTTCGACGGCCGTCACGCTGATGCCCAGCCGCTCCGCCAGCTCGCGGCAGGTCCAGTTTTCGGTGTATTTCAGCAACAGCAACTCCCGGTCCTTCGAGCGCAGGTTGTCGACGGCCCGGCGGACGAGTTGCCGTTCCTCGTCGGCGAGCAGCCACGCCAGCGGGTCGGCCGGCGGGGTGTCCGCGCGGCCGTTGGATTCCACGCGTTCCAGCCGCCGCCGCTGCCGGCCGAGCTTGCGGCGATGTTGCAGCGACTGCAGCACCGCCGCCCGGTACAGCCAGGCGGAGACGTTCGCCGGGTCGTCCAGCACCGGCTGCCGTTCGATGGCCGAAACGGCGATGTCCTGCAAGACTTCGTCGACCGCATGCAGGTCTCCCAGCCGCGAGTAGACCACCGTCCGCAACCAGCGACGATGCACGTCGACCGCCGCGGCCCAGTCGATGCGGCCGTTCCCGGAATGAAACGGGTGCGTGTCGTCGCTCATCGCAGAAGAAGAGTTGCCGCGGGGCGGGAAATCTCACGGGGAAAATCGGGGAAATCGCGAAACGGAATCGCAACCGCGAATCGAACGAATCGACGCGAATGATGAAGATGCGACGGCGTCCTTTCCACGCTATCATATTGAGTGAGTATTTCACTCCGGTGTGGGTCAGGAGGTGGCTGATGACTCCGGAAGAAGTCGCCGAGGTGTATGAATGGGCGCGAAAGCACGTCACGGATGAAGAACTCGAAGCCGCAAGACGTGATCCGAGGCCGCGGTTGACGACCGAAGAACTCATTCGTCGTCTCAACGCTCGTTTCGGAACGAACGGATTTCAGGCAGTTCCCGACTGAACCATGTCCCACCTCCGCACCGACCTCGAAGCCCCGCCTGAAAACCGCCGGTTCGGCACCGGTTGGATCAGCGGCGTGCTGGCGCTGGTGCTGGCCGTGGTCGGGCTGGGGACGGTGCTCTGCTTGCGGTACCCGCAACTGCTGACGGTTGCCGACGCCCGCGGGATGTACAACGTCCCGCTGATCCGGCTGGCGCTGCATTTCGTGCTGATCGCGGCGTTCCTGCTGGGGATCGTCAGCCTCGTGCTGCGCAAGCAGAAGGTCCTCAGCTTCTCCGCGCTGGGACTGGTGCTGGCCGCGGCGGTGCTGGGCGGGTCGCGGGCGACGACGCGGTTCGAGATCGAGAGCGACGTCTACTTCGGCCTCGACTGGTTTCTACTGAACCTGTTGCTCACCGGCGTGATCTTCATTCCCATCGAACGCTTCCTGAAGCGGGTCGACCAGCCGATCTTCCGGATCGAGTGGCGCGAAGACCTGCTGTACTTCTTCGTCAGCAGCCTGCTGGTGCAAGCGCTGACGTATCTCTCGATGGCCCCGTCGCTGGCGATTCTCCGCACCGCGAACCTCGGCGGCATCCGCGCGGCCGTCGCGAGCCAGCCGCTGCTGCTGCAGTTCGTCGAGATCATGTTCCTCACCGACCTGGTGCAATACTGGCTGCACCGGCTGTTTCACCGCGTGTCGTGGCTGTGGAAGTTCCACGCCGTCCACCACTCCGCCCAAGCGATGGACTGGCTGGCCGGCTCGCGGATGCATCTGCTGGAGATCGTCGTGCTCCGCGGCTGCACGCTGATCCCGATGTACGTGCTGGGGTTCGCGGAACCGGCCCTCTACGGCTACATCTTCACCGTCTACCTGTTCAGCACCCTGGTGCACGCCAACCTGCGGACCGGTTTCGGCCGGCTGGAACGCTGGCTCGTCACCCCGCGGTTCCACCACTGGCACCACGGCATCGAGCCGGAAGCCGTCGACGTGAACTTCGCCGTCCACTTCCCCTGGTTGGACCGCCTTTTCGGCACCTACCACCTGCCGGCCGACGGCCGCTGGCCGAGCGGGTATGGGATTACGGGGGAGATGCCGCGGGGCTTCTTGCGTCAGCATTTGTTTCCGTTTGTGCGGCGGAAGGCAGCACAGACTGACGCGGAAACCCAGAGACAGCACGGGGTCTGACGTTTCTCGTCGCCAGTTGCTTCAGCGTCCCAATTCGGAACAGAACCATGTCCACGAAACACCAATGGCGATGGCCATGGGAGAAGCCGAAACCTGAGCCGGTTCGACCGCCCAAGGTTGGTGGAACACGCGCGCCAGACGCGATTCGCGCGATCGACTTCACAAAGCCGCACAATTTCCATTTCCGCTGCGGATACAATCAGGAAAAGACGCTCATCTTTGAACGGTGCCTCTTGGTTGGTTTCACAACACCAATGAGTGATGGTGCGGCAAGCGAGGGATACGAGGAACGGATCCACAATCGCTGGCTCGTGCTGCAACACCCGGACGGACGGCTGGCCTATGTCCCGCGTGACGGACTGTTGTACATTGAGGAACCGCCGGCGATGGAAGCGACTTGAAACGCGCGACAGCGGAGATAGAGGAGGAGGCGGCGGAAAGCCGGATTCGCGAGCGGGAATGAAATCGGCCGTTGGCAGTCGTTTCCGACAATGGTAAACTGACACTTATGATTCGAGCCTACGACGAGATCGTGGAATTCATCGCAGCCGGCACCACGCCGGAGAGCGTGGCGCGGTTCGAGGCTTCGCAGGAAACGAAGGACTTCGTGGCGGACCTGATCCACAGAGAGAAGACGACCGGTTTAACGCCGGACGAGGCGTCTGAGCTTGATTACTACGTCAAGCTCGAACACCTGATGCGGCTGGCGAAGGCCCGCGCTCGGATGCTCTGCACGAAATGACCAGTTACGTCACCGCCGATCTTCGCCGCCTCGTCGCTTCACGGGCGGACCATCGCTGCGAATACTGCTTGATCGGTGAAGAAGACACTTATCTCGGTTGTCAGGTCGACCACATCATCGCGGAAAAGCACGGTGGCCTGACCGAGGCTGATAACTTGAGCTACGCGTGCACCTGCTGCAACCGTGCGAAGGGAACTGATATCGGCTCAATCGCGGCGAGTACGCGTCAATTCACACGATTCTTCAATCCACGCACGGATCGATGGAGCGACCATTTCGCGCTGATTGGCGCGGTCATTGCACCGTTGACGCCGATTGGCGAGGCGACGGGGCGAATCTTCGGATTCAATCACTCGGATCGAGTTTTGGAACGTGAAATCCTTTTGGACACAGGCGCGTTTCCGCCGGACGAAGCGTTGGATCAAACGAGCCGTTGAAGACCGCTACCCTGCCGTCTTTCGCCTCTCCGCCGCCTGATCCGCGTCCGGCCATCGTCGCCTTTCGCTCCGCGAAAGGGCGCTCGTTCAGTCCTCAAGCGCTCCGGTCGCTTACGCTCCCGGCTCGCCAGTCAACTGTCTCTTCACGCCTTCCGCCAGCCGCTCCCCGACTTCCGCTTCGTCACCGATGACCACGTCCGCACCCGCCTCCTCGAATTCCGGCTGGTGATTCTGGTAGCGCGAGCGGACGACGATGCGGGCCGCCGGGTTCAGGCCGCGGACGTGGTCGAGCACCGTCAGGGCCGCGATTCGTGCCGGCAGCGTGATCGCGACGACCTTCGCCGCCGAGAGGCCGGCGTGCTGCAGGACATCGACGCTGGTGGCGTCGCCGATCTCCGCATGCAGGCCGAGCGATTCGGCGCTACCTTTGGCGGCGGAATTCAGGTCGATCACGAGCACCGTCGTGTCGCTGCCGACGAAGGCGCGGCCGACGGCCTGTCCCGCCGGGCCGAAGCCGATGATCACCACGTCGGGTTGAAACGCGGCGTGGAGCGGTGTGAGGTCGTCGTCCGCCGCGGCGCCGCTTCGCCAGTGCTGGAACGCCAACGCCGCCCACGGCGCGGCGGCGACCAGATACGGCGTGATGAGCAGCGTCACGATCGCGCTCGACACGATCGTCATGTAGAGTTCCGCGCCGATCACGTCGGACGACCGGGCCGTCTTTCCCAGCACGAACGCGAACTCGCCGATCTGGGCCAGGCACAAGCCCGTGGCCAGGGAGACGCCGTCCGGCTGGCCGATCGCCCGCAGGATGCCCCACACGATAATCGCTTTGAACACGACAATCGCGGCGGCGATCCCCAGCACCAGCGGCAGGTGCGCCGCGATCCACAGCGGGTCGGCGACCATGCCCACGGCGCCGAAGAACAGCGTCAGCAGCACGACGCGCAGCGAAGAAACGTCCGCCCGGATCTGCGTGGCGAACGGCGAGCTTCCCAGGAACATCCCCGCCAGAAATGCGCCCAGCGCCGGAGAGACCCCGACGGCATGCGCCGCCCACGTGGCCCCGAACCCGATGACGACGGCCAGCAGCACCGTCAGTTCGCGATTCTTTTCGATGCTCAGAAACCGCAGCGCCCAGACGGCGGCTTTGTTGATCAGCAGATAGAACCCCAGCACCAGAGCGGCAGCCAGACCCAGGATCTTCAGCACGTCGACGAACACGTCGGCCGCTTCGCCGCTGCCCCCCAACAGCGTCATCAAGATCGCCAGCGGGACGACGGCCATGTCCTGCACGAGCAGAATCGCCAGCGAATTGCGGCCGTAGTAGCCGTCGATTTCGCCCCGATCGACCAGCACGCGGAGCACCGTCGCCGTGCTGCTCAGCGGAATCATCGCCCCCAGCGCGACGGCTTCGGCGACGCCGCGGCCGAACAGCAGCACGACCCCCGCGGCCGCCACGCCGGTCAGCACGACCTGCACGGCCCCGCCGGCGAGCGTCTTGCGGCCCAGCCCCAGCAGGCGGTTCCACGAGAACTCCAGCCCGAGGCTGAACAGCAGCAGCGCGACCCCCAGCTCGGCGATCGCGTCGATGTGCGACTCCGAGCGAACGACGTTCAGGCTCCCCGGCCCTCCCAGCAGCATTCCCGCCAACAGGTAGCCGACCAGCGGGTTCTGCTTCAACGCCGAGAAAATACCGCCGACCAGCAGACAAGCCGCCAGCAGCACGACGACTTCCAGCAGCAGGCTCCAGGTTTCCATTCGTGGCGGCTTTCGGGATTCTCGTGGTTCGACGCGCTACCGTGGGAATTGAAGGAGGACGGAGATCGGAGGACGGAGGTCGGAGGACGGAGATCGGAGGTCGGAGATCGGAGGTCGGAGGTCGGAGGTCGGAGGTCGGAGGTCGGAACAATGCAGATTCCGCAGTTCCGGCCTCGGATCTCCGACTTCCGTCCTCCGACATCCCGTCCGAATTGCTATCGTTCCTTCGCCGCCTTCGGCCGCATCTCCTTCGTCACCACCCCCGGCCGGACGAATGCCGTCACGCCGCCCCCTTTGCGGCCGACCATGACGGCTTCGATGATCGGTTCGTGCACCGGCTTGTCGGAGACCCATTCCACGATGAAGTTCGCCCCCGCGCCGCCGCTGGTGTCGGATTCCTTGACGAGGAAATCGGTCGACCCCATCGGCTTGAGTTTCAGCGGCGTCTTCAGGAAGTTGCGGACGAGGTTCCCCTCGGTGTCGTGATAACGGACGGCGGTGATCGTCAAGTCGTGGTCGGCGTCGGTGTTGCGGATGCTCAACGTCCCGGCCAGCAGCAGCCGCTCGCCGCTCCCCTGATAGACGTGCGAGTACAACGGCACGTACACCGTCTGCCCGCGCACGACGTGCAGCGGGACTTCGCCCGGCACGGCGCCCGACGGCTCGCCCCGCGGGCGGACGTCGTCCTGCCGGTCGGACAGCCGCTCGATCCGCCGGTCGAGATACACCGCGACGCCGGCGGGAATCCCCACGACGACGACCGCGGCCAGCGCGAGGCCGATCAAGGGCCGGGCGAGAATCCACAGCAGCCAGTTCGGGATGTGGTTCTGATCGTCCACCGCCGCATCCATCGAATCGCGGACAAGAGCTTCCGAAGAACCCAGGGATTTTGGAAAATCCCTGGGTTCTGCGTCGGGTCGATTATCGCGCATGGCCGGCCGAGCGGCAACGGGCCGCAACCAATGTGGGGAAGTCGCTCCGCGAGTTTCCCGTAGGACTTGCGAAGCGAGTCCCCCACATTCGATTCATTCCCAACCGCTCACCGGTTCACGAAGAACACCACCCCTCCGACCGCCGCCAGCACCGCGACGACCGCGAGCGTGATCTTCACCCAGCTCCAGGGGCGTTCCCCCTGCACTTCGCCGGTGCCGGCGTTGACCATCACCTGGTACGCCTTCTCGTGAAAGCGGTACGCCAGCAGCCACACCGGCAGCAAGAGGTGCTTGTAGGTGATCGCGTCGTAGTGGGTGTCGATCGAGTGCACCCGCTGCTCGTCGCCGCCGATGCGTTGCCGCACCTCGTGGGCGACGGCGGCGTCGATGCGTTGCTTCGCTTCGGTGAAACCCGCGTCGAGCTCGACTTCGTAGGTGCGGGCCAGATAGCCGGCCAGCATCTGCTGGTTGAACGGCGACAGCCCGTCCAGCGGCCACGGCTCGAGCTTGAGGACCAGCTTCTTCGGCAGCCCGCGGCTGGCGATGACCAGCACGTCGTCGAAAAACCGCTGAAACGCACCGGACGCGGGGGACCAGTTCGTGCGGCGTTCCTGCCGTTTGTCGTCCCCCTCGCCGACTTCGACGTAATAGTGGTCGCCCCGCTCGCCGACGTACCAGTTGCCGGTCATGGTGTCGTATGTCCAGTACGGCAGGTAGACGCCGTTGAACTGCCCCTGCACGCCGCGACGGAGAAACTCGTTCGGGGCGAACCACCGCGACCTGACCCACGCGGCGAGATTTTCCTGGGCCTTCTTCTTTTCGATGCGGAAGGAGAGCACGCCGTCGACCGGAATGCGGTTTTCGGCTTTGTAGGCGTCTTCGAGCTGAATCGGCGAGCCGCAGTAGGGGCATTCGGAGCTGGCCAGCGTGCCGGTGAACACGACGTGCCCGCCGCAGCTCTCGCAGCGGATTTCCCGCGCATCGATCGCGGGCGTCGGCTCGGCCCTCTCGATGCGAAGCTCGGCCATGCGTTCGAGCATGGCGTGGAAATCCTGCTCGCCGACGAAGGATTCACTGGAAAGCTCGATGTCCTTCTCGAACCCGCAGAACTCGCACTTCAACCGCTGCTGGCCGATGTGGAACTTCAAATCGGCCCCGCACCCCTCGCAGGGAAAGATGCGGCCCCGGCCTTCATCGGTCGTCTGGCCGGCGGAGGTCGTGGTGGCGGGAGTCATTTCGTGCGATCGTCAAGCGGCGGAGTCATGGAATGATGGAGCAATGGAGTGGTGGAGTAACGGAGTGATCGAGTAACGGTGTGATGATTCCAACACTCCATTACTCCAATACTCCACCACTCCAATTCTCCACTCCACCACTCCGTGCGGCTCACTTCGGCCGCGGCGCCGGGCTGGGGTCTTTCGGGGGCTTGACGTCGGGGACCGTCGGCGGAGCCGCTCGCACGCCGCCGGCATTGAGCTTCCAGAGGAAGATCCCGTGGTCGCTGCCGCCGGCGGCGAGCAGTTTGCCGTCTTTCGAAATCGCGACGTGCCAGACGTGGCTGGTGGGGCCGGCGAGGGTGCTGACGAGCCGGCCGGAGTCGGCGTCCCAGACTTTGACGACGCGGTCGTTTCCCGCCGAGGCGACGAATCGGCCGTCGGGGGAGTAGACCAGCGACTTGAGCGACAGCGAATGCCGCCCCAGCGTCACGCGCTCAGCCCCGCTGACGACGTCCCACAGCCGGACGGTGTTGTCCAGCCCGCAGGAGGCCAGCGTGCCGCCGTCGGGGGAGAAGGCGACCGACCGCACCGAGGCGCCGTGCCCTTTGAGCGTGTGCTTCAGCCCGCCCGTCTTGCGGTCCCAGAGGCGGATCGTCTCGTCGCTGCCGCCGGAGGCGATCAGCAGGCCGTTGGGGGAGAACGCGACCGTCCGCACGGTCGCCGTGTGACCTTTGAGGATGTGGATTGCTTTGCCGGTCGCGACTTCCCACATGATGAGCGTCGTGTCGTCACTGCTCGACGCGAACCATTTCCCGTCATGGGAGAACGCAATCAAGCGGACTTCACCCGTGTGGCCCCGCAGCGTGCGGAGTTCCTTGCCGGAATTCGCGTCCCACAGCTTGACCGTCTTGTCGTAGCTGCCGGTGGCGAGCAGCTTGCCGTCGGGCGAATAGGCGACGCTGCGGATGGTAATCCCCTCGTGGGCCTTCTTCTTTTCCCACACCTGCCGGGCGGTCCCCACGTACCAGACCTTGATCGTCCCGTCCCCCGAGCTGGAGGCGAGCCGCTTGCCGTCCGGTGAGAACGCCACGCAGTACACCGTGCTGTTGTGCCCGGCGATCTTGTGCAGCAGCTCGGCGGCGAGCGTGAGCTGCGGCGAGGCGGCGACCGCGTGCTTCGGGTCGAGGTTGAGCTTCGCCGTCGCCCCGTGCCGGCCGACCCACGCCTGCCATTGCTTCGCGGCCCGCGGCCGGGCGGGGGATTTGTCGATCGCCAGGTAGCCGAACCGCTGGCCGGTGATGTTCCGCAGGTACCGCACGGCCCCCGCGCGAATCGCGACGTCTTTCGAGTCGAGCAGCTTGACGAGCACGTCGAGCGACTCCCGCCGCTTGAGGTTGACCAGCGCCGCGGCGGCCGCCATCCGCACCTGCTCGTCGTCTTCCTTGACGACCCGCTTCAGATCGTCGACGGCCTTTTCGCCGGCCAGCCGCACCAGCACCTGCAGCGCGGCGAGCCGCATCCGCGTGTTCTTTCCCTGCCGCAGCGCCGTTCGCAGCTTGTCGACGTGCTGCGGCCTGGCGATGCTGTCGAGGGCTTCGGCGGCGGCGGCGATGATCGCTTCGTTTTCGAGCTGCGGAAGCATGTCCAGCACGACCGACGCCCCCTTGGCGTACGCCTTGCCCCGCATCTTCTTGAAGGCCGCCAGCAGCACCGGCGAGTTGCGCGCCTTGGCGGTGCGTTTGATGACGATGCGGGCGCGGTAGCGAACCTCGGGGTCCTGCGATTGGGCCGCCTCGTTGAGGGCCGCCGACGGAACGACCGGCAGCGTCGAGAGCAGCTTCATCGCCTGTTCCCGTTTCGCGTAGCTGTCGTCCCCGAGCTGCTTCACGAGCTGCCGCAGCCGCTTCTCCGAGAGCGGGCTGATAAACCCCAGAATCCCTTCCGGCGTCGGCTCGATCCCGTGGGCCGTCAGCATCCGCTCGTGCTCGTCGGGCGTTGTTTTCTCATCCGCGGCCGGCAACGGCGACAGCAGGACCAGGGTGAACAGCAATGCCGATCGCATGCGCGGCTCCGAAAGGGTCGTCGTGCGGAATGTGTGTCCGGCCCATCGGTTTTACTCCAACATCGGCGCCCGCCGCAACCCGTGAAAGTTGGTGGCTGTTGAGAGCTTCTTAAGGAATTGTCCGCCTCCCGATTTCAAGCGTTTAGGGCGCGCTCAACAATACGTTACCGAAATCTCTCTTGATGCATTCACCACGCATCGACGACGCTCTCCGCCACGCGGAAGGCACGGGTCGGGACACGATGAACAACAACTTGCCGATCCGTGGCAGCCGAAATCCAAAGCACGAAAACGAAATCCGACACAAAGTGCGGATCGAAATGCTCAAGAATACGTTCCAGCCCTGGTGCTCTTTGAGATTCCGTTGGGCACGCGGACTTCCTGCGAAACCTCTTGCTTGCCTTTGTTGCCTTCGTTCGCTTCGTTTTTCAAAACGAAGGGATCAAAGGTAACGAAGGAAACAAAGCGGCGGTCTTGACGGATTTCGAACTGCGGAATTCCGAATTCTGGAGTTCCCGAATTCAGTAACTTATTATTGAGCGAGCCCTTACGCCCCAGGTTACTAGCTGCCGCCGCTCCGCGGCTGGTCGCACTCGGCACCAACGTTTCGGCGAAAAAGCAATGCCGCCTCGCGCAGGCCGAGCAGGCGGGCGGTTGCGAAATACACGGCGACTGCCGCGGCGAACGGCGCCGCGACGCGCAGCAAGCGGGACGTGAACGTCGTCGCGACCGGACAGACCTGCAACACGCCCCAGCAGGCGGCGAGCATCGCGACACAGGCGATGATCGTCTTCATGATCGCACGCCACAGCGGCCGCCAGTCAAACCGGCCGACGCGCGCCTGCACGCAGACAACGGCCAGCAGGAATTGCAGCGTGGCGGCCACCGCGGTTCCCAACGCCAGGCCGTTCCCCCCCAGGGGCCAGATAAGGACGAAATCCAGCGCCAGGTTCACCAGCACCGCCAGCACGCCCAGACGCAGCGGGGTTTGCGAATCGTTCATCGCGTAAAAGGCGCGGTTCACGATCAGCAGGCCGCAATACGCCCATACGCCGCTGCCGTAGACGGCGATCATGCCGGCGGTCTGGGCGGCGGCGTCGGCATCGAAGTTGCCGTGTTGAAAGAGCAGCGCGGTCAGCGGCTCGGCCAGCACGATCAGGCCGATTCCCGCCGGCAGGCCGATCGCCGTCACCAGCCGCAGGCCGAGGCTCAGCGATTCCCGCAGGCGGCCGAAGTCCCCCGCGTGGGCCTGCCGCGCGAACAGCGGGAACAGCACCGTCCCCAGCGCGACGCCGAACACCCCCAGCGGGAACTGGTACATCCGCTGGGCGAAGTACAACGCCGAGGCCGTGCCGGAAACCATCGGGTACTCGACCCCGGCGAAGAGCGGCATCTCCGCCGGGCCGTCTTCGGGGCGCGAAAAACACCACGCGATCAGGCTGTCGGCCAGCGTGTTGATCTGCATGATCGACAGCCCCAGCAGAATCGGCAGCAGCCCGCGGGCCAGCCCGGCGACGGTCTGCCGGTGCGCCGCCCAGTCGGTCTGAAACCGGAACCCGTGCCGCAACAGCATCGGCAGCGGCGTTGCGAGTTGCAGCGCCCCGCCGACGAGCACGCAGACGGCGACCACGGTGATCTGCCCGCCCGGCGTTGCGAACCGCGGTACCAGCAGCACCAGCGTCGCGATCCAGACGACGTTCAGCATCACCGGCAGCAGCGCCGGCCAGGTGAAGTGGTCCCGCGCGTGCAGCACGGCGCAGAACTGCGCGGCGAGGCAGATCAGAAGCAGGTACGGCAGCATCACCGCGGTCAGGAACAGCAGCAGCCGCGACTCGCCGCTGCCGTTCCACCACAGCGCGGCGGCCAGCACGATTTCGCCGAGCAGCACGACGGCGGCCAGCACTCCGGCGAGCGCGACGAACAGCGTGCCGGCGAGCTTCCAGGCGGAATCTTCCCCGCGCTGTTCCGACTCGCGAACGAACGCCGGCAGAAAGGCCGTCGAGAGCGCCCCCTCGCCGAACAGCCTGCGGGCGAGGTTCGGAACGCGGAAGGCAACGGAGAAGGCGTCCATCACCGCGCTGTTGCCGAAGAGGGCCGCCATCAGCACGTCGCGGGCCAGCCCCAGCACGCGGCTGGCGAGCGTGAGCAGTCCCACGATCCGCAGGCCGGCCAGCCAGTTGTGAGTTGTCCGTTGTCCGTTGTCCGTGGTCCGTTGCATCCAGCAACCGCTCGCGCTTTACAACTGACAACGGACCGCGGACCACTGACACTTCACCAGCACGTCGGTTCCAGCCGGGCGCGGTTCACGTCGATCTGTTCGAGGATCGCGACGACGCGGCGGATCGGCAGGCCCCACTCGGCGGCCCAGAGGATGATGTCGAGGTTTTCGTACCCGCCGTCGACCCGGTCGAGAATGCGGTCCACCAGCAGGTCGCCGGTGATGATCAGCGAGTAGAGCTGGCCGAACGCCCCCGCTTCGAACTCCCGCCAGCACCGTTGCCCGCGGACGTGCTCCAGCCGTTTGCAGCGGCAATAGCGGTGCCAGTGGACCCGGTACCATTCGCGAATCGCGTGGTCGCCGAGGTCGCGGCCGTGTTTCTGACTTTCAATCCATTTGTGCCGGTCGGCCTCGCGGATGGCCTCGTCGTACAGACTGTGAGCCGCGGCAACGTTCAGGGTTTGAGCGCTCATGACCCCTCACCTGCGATGGACCCAGGCAGCCCGTCCGATGTACCAGCCCAACAATCGAGCGGCCCACCTTCCTTCCCTGTGTCCACATTTCGTGACGGCAGTTATACCCACCTGGGGAAGTCGCGGCAACGCCAAATCGGGGAAAACCCCATGCCGGGGCGGAAGGGGGAGGGCGGAGGGCGGAAGGGGGAAGGGGGACGGTTGAAGAACAGATAATCGTCAATGGGGCAGAGATCGGAGGTCGGAGGTCGGAGATCGGAGGTTGGAGCAGGGCGGGCGGATGCGACGGGGTTCATTCTGGCGATTCCGCTTTCCGCCTTCCGCCTTCGTCTGCGCCTTCCGCTTTCATTTTCCGGGCTGGTTTCCGGTTCTGGATTTCGCTAGAAGAGGACTGCCGGTTTCCGCGTTCGAGGCGAGAGTCGAGAGCCAAGAGTCGAGAGCCAGAGGTCGGACAAGAGCGGACAGCGGATGACAGAAAGCGGAAGGGAGAAAGCGGAGCGACGCTTCCCTCTCGCTACTCTCAAATCTCAACTCGCAACTCTCAACTCTCCATGAGCAGCGCGACGACGCAACTTCCGCGCGACGAGTATCAACGCCGGTTGGACCAGCGCCGTTCGGTGCACGCGGACCGCAAGACGATCAGCGACCGCCTCTCCGCCGCGCGCGGCATTGTGTTTCTGCTGGCGATCGCGCTGGTCGTCGGGACGGCGTTGCAATGGGTCCCCGCGTGGACGATTCTGCTCCCCGGCGGCGTGTTCGTCGGCCTGGTGGTCTGGCACCAGCGGGTCGCGGCGGAAGAAAGCCGCGCCGCCAGGGCCGTGCGATACTATCAGACCGCGCTCGAACGGCTCGACGAGCGCTGGCCGGGGGTCGGGGCGACCGGCGCGCGATACGCCGACCCGGAGCACATCTACTCCGGAGACCTCGATCTGTTCGGCGACGGGTCGCTGTTCCAGCGCCTCTGCCAGGCGCGCACGCGGCTGGGAGAAGACCGGCTGGCCGAATGGTTGTGCCGACCCGCGGAACCGGACGAAATCATGCGGCGGCAAGCCGCCGTCGAAGCGTTGCGGCACGCGCTGGACTTCCGCGAGGAACTCGCCCTGCTCGACGCCGACGTGCACGACGCCCTCGACCAGAACCGGCTGCGGGACTGGTCGGCGGCCCCGGAAGAAGGCGGAAAGCGGAAGGCGGAAGGCGGAAGCTCGGAAGCTCGGAGGTCGGAGGTCGGAGGTCGGAGATCGGAGGTCGAAGGATCGAAGTCGCCGAGCGCGACACCACCACTCACCACTCACCACTCACCACTCACCACTCACCCCACTCAACTCTCAATTCTCAACTCTTCGCCGCGGCCTTTCGACGGGAAGACGCGGCTGGCGGCTGTCGCGCTGTCGGCGCTGTCGCTGGGATCGCTTTTCGGTTGGCTGTTCTTCGACCTGCGATTGTCGTGGCTGATCGTGTTCGGGCTGCTGCAGGCGGTGTTCCTGTTCGCGTTCCGCCGCCGCGTGTCGCAGTCGGCCGCCGCCGCGGACGAGGCGGCATCGGGGCTGGCAATTCTCTCGCAGGTGCTGGAGGTGATCGAGCGGCAGGAATTCACCCACGGCCCGCTGCGGGATTTGCAATCGGCCTTGCAGACGGAGGGGCGGAAGCCGTCGCAGCACATTGCGGTGCTCGACCGCCTGATCCGCCATCTGAACAACACGCTCCGCAACCAGTTCTTCGCCGTGTTCGGGTTCCTGCTGGCGTTGCCGGTGCATCTGGTCCACGCGATCGAAGTCTGGCGGCAGCACGCGGGACCACACATTCCCGAATGGCTCGACGTCGTCGCGGAGCTCGAAGCCCTCGTCTCGCTGTCGGGCTACGCGTACGAGGAACCGCGGGCCGTGTTCCCCGAAATCGTCGCCGACCGGGATGTTCGTAGTGACCGGCTTCAGCCGGTCAAGCGACCGGCTGAAGCCGGTCACTACGAACCTGACGTCCCCTGTTTCGACGCCGAGCAGATCGGCCACCCGCTGATTCCCGACGCCCAGTGCATCCGCAACGACCTGCGGCTCGGTCCGGACCGGCAGCTCATCCTGATCAGCGGGTCGAACATGTCGGGCAAGAGCACGCTGCTGCGGACCGTGGGCGTCAACGCCGTGCTGGCCCAGGCCGGCGGTCCGGTGCGGGCGAAGCGATTGCGGCTCTCGTCGCTGCAGATCGCCTCGGCGATGCGCGTGCACGACTCCCTGCAGGACGGCCGCTCGCTGTTTTACGCCGTGCTGCGGCGGATCAAGGCGATCGTGGACGCGACGGAAGTCGGAGGTCGGAGGTCAGAGATCGGAATCGAGAATGCTTCCCGAACGGCTCCGACTTCCGACCTCCGACCACTGACTTCCGTCCTGTTCCTGCTCGATGAAATCCTGCAGGGAACCAACTCGCACGATCGCCGCATCGGGGCCGAGGGGGTCATCCGCACGCTGGTCGAGCGGGGTGCGATCGGCCTGGTGACGACGCACGACCTGGCGCTGACGGACATCACCGCCCGCCTCGACGGCCGAGCCGTCAACTGCCACTTCCAGGACGACCTGACCGACGGGCGAATGACGTTCGACTACCAGCTTCGCCCCGGCGTCGTCGAGAAGAGCAACGCGCTGGAGCTGATGCGGTCGATGGGGCTGGATGTTTGAGGAGTCGAAAGTCGGAAGGTCGAAAGTCGAAAAGTCGGAAGACAGCCCGACCTTCAGACCTTCGACTCTTCGACCTTCGACTCTGCCTTGGAAATCTCGGGGAATTCCGGGCCGACCGGGAGTAAGATGGATGGCGGATTCCAGTCGACTCAAACCTCGCAGGCGATGGACAGTACGAATTCCAGGCAACGCGGCGAAACGCCCGCGGTCGCGACCGTCGCCGACCCTTACGAGCGGTTCGTGCAGTTATTCGCCCGGCACGAGCCGGCGATTCGGGGGTTTCTTCGTTCGTTGTTCCCCGCGTCGCAGCACGCCGATGAGATCCTTCAGGAAACCTGCCTGGTGCTGTGGCGTAAGTTTTCCGACTTCGAAGACGGGACGGATTTTCTCGCCTGGTCGCTGACGATTGCCCGGTTCGAGGTGCTGAAGTATCGGAGGAAGCTCGCCCGCGACCGGCACGTCTTCAGCCCTGAGCTGCTGGCGACGCTGGCCGAGGAAGCCGCTGCTGAAACCGACCGCCGCCAGGAAGAACGCCGGGCGCTGGAACACTGCATCGAGCAATTGCCGCGGAAGCAGCGGGACCTGATCCGGGCGGCGTACGGGCAGGGCGTGACCATCAAGGAAACGGCCGAACGGCTGGGGCGCACCGCGACGAGCCTGTACAAGGTGTTGAACCGTCTGCGACTGCTGTTGTTGAAGTGCATTCAAGCGAACATCGCGGAGGGCCGCCGCGCATGACACGACCGACACTCGCCCAACGCAACGAGGAACTGCTGCAACTGGTCGAGGCCTGTTGCAACGGCACGATCACCGACGACGAGTTCGCCCGGCTTGAGGAGCGTCTCCGGGAGGACGCCGCCGCACGGGTCTTTTATCGCCGATACACCAATCTCCATTCGGCGCTGCAGGAGTACGGCGACGTCAGCGGGCAGGGATGGTACGCGGCGTCGCTGGATGAATTGAACAGGCCGTCGTGGTCGCGACGGGCGATGCGAATCGCGACGGCGAGTGCGGCCGTCTGCCTCGTGATTGCCGCCGGATTGCTCCTGCTGCCTGCGCCGCCTGCCGGACCGAGTCGTCCGTCCGTGGGCCGACTGGAATCGGTGACCGGAACAGTGACGGTGGCGACCGCCGGAGCGGCACCGCGGATCGCGACCGAGGGCGAGCCGATTCGTACCGCGGACACGATCCTGACGCTGAACGCCGACAGTGTCGCCACAATGACGCTGTTCGACGGCAGCCGTTTCACTCTGCGCGGCAAATCGACGTTGACGTGCGACGACAACGCATTGGCGATTCACCGCGGCGGCGTCGTGGCGGACGTCGTCCCGCAGCCGGATCGCCCACCGGTCGACGTCACGACCCCGCACCACAGGCTGTCCGTCCGCGAGGGGCGGTTCGAAATCCGGGCGTCGGACGAGAACACCACGCTGACGGTCACCGCCGGGCGGGTCACGGTGGCGCGGCTCGGCGACGGGAATTCCATCGAAGTCACCGCCGGGCAGCGGCTGGTCAGCCGGTCCGGATCGCCGTTCAAACTCGAAAACGTCGATGCCGTCGTCTGGTCGGCGGATTTCGAGCACGGCCTGCCGCCGGGCTGGCGGCTGGGGCGATTTGTGAAGACCGGGTTGCCGCGCGGGTCGGCCGGCGGGGTGGAAGCCGTGACCGCGCGGGTGCAGGAAGGCGTCTACCATTCGATCGCCGGCCCGGAGCGCTGGAACGAGGGGCTGTTTCGCTTCGATCCGGCTCTGCACGTGCAGGTGACCCTCAAAATGTCTCAGCCGGGCTGGATCAACATTTTTCTGTTCACGAAGAAAAATCAACCGGGCAAACCGGAGTTCGCCGGGAATTATCTCTTCAACGAAACCCCGTTCCTGGAAATGAAACCGGGCCGCTGGTACTCGCTGACGGTCCCCATCGGGAAATTCCGCCGGTTGTTCCCCACCAACGGGGGGCAGTTCGACGGCGCGATTCCTTACCAGATCGCCCTCAGCTCCAAGGGGGAATCGCGGGGGCTGGTCGTCGACGAGCTGCGAATCGCCCGCGGCGGGCCGGGGCGGGTTCAGTTGAAAGAACTCAAGTAACCGGGACGTGACGATGAGACGATTCACCCTTGCTGTCACCGTCGTTCTCTGCCCCTGCGTCATCGCGGCGGGCGACTGGCCGCGCTTTCGCGGGCCGCAGGGCAACGGGTTCACGCCTGAGAAGCTCTCGCTGCTGCCCAAACCGCGGAAACTCTGGTCGAAGGACGTCGGTCGCGGCAATGCGTCTCTGGTCGTCTCGAAGGGGAAAGCCTACACCGTCGGTTACCGCAAGGACCGCGGCAGCGTCGTGGTGAGTTGTTTCGACGCGACGACCGGCCGCGACGTCTGGGAACGGAAGATTCACTCCGGCGGGTCCGATTCCAGCCCTGTTCTCGTCGGCGACAAGTTGTACGTGCTCTGCCATCTCGGTAAACCGACGCTGCGCTGCCTGCGAGCCGGCGACGGCAAGGAAGTCTGGGCACGCGAGCTGCCGGGGCCCAAGGGCGGCGACCGGGCCTACGGACACACCGGGTCGCCGTTACCGTGGGAAGACCTGATCATCCTCAACGTCGGCCGCGGGGCGGCCATCGACGGCAAGACCGGGAAGATCGCTTGGCAGCACGACGGCCTGCCGGGACTGGCCACGCCGGTGCTGTATCGCGACAACAAAACCAGGCGGCCCTGCGTGCTGATCTTCGCCGGGAAAGAACTCATCGCCCGAGACGCCCGCAGCGGCCGCGAACTGTGGTCGCTGCCCTGGAAAACGGAGATTGCCGTCAACGCCGCCGACCCGATCTATCACGACGGCCGCGTGTTTATTACGACGACCTACGGCCAACACGCCGCGGTGTTCGACGTGAGCACCGGCCGGCCGGAACAGGTCTGGAAGACGGAAGGCTCCGCGTTCAGCAGCGGCTTTCGGTGGATGGACCACGTGTTCTGTTTCACCGGCGATTCGTTCTCCTGCCTCGAATTCCACGGCGGCAAACGCAAATGGCGGCAATTGTACGCCGGCGGCGGGTCGGTCATTGTGGCGGGCGACAAGATCATCCTGCTCAACTCGACCGGCCACCTGTGGATCGCCCCGCTGTCGACGGCAGGCTTCCGCCCGGTGATCGACCAGAAGGTCCACGGCGGAGTCACCTGGACGCCGCCGTCCCTGGCAGACGGCCGGTTGTATGTTCGCAACAAGGAAGGCCTGGTGGTCTGCCTGCAGATCGGCCGTTAGTCATCTCTCACCTGTACCATTGCCGGCGGCACGATGAAACGATTCCACTCCTCGCTGTGCGCACTGCTGTTCGTTCCCTTCGCGGGCTGCTCCGATGCCGGGTTGCATGTCGATGGACTCGACCGAGGTGCGGACGATGCGGCCAAGCGTCCCCCCGCTTCGGCACGGCCGGGTGTCCCACGCGGCCAGGTTGCGGCGGCGCCGTCCGCTGGGCGCTCCACTCGGCACTCCACCCAAGACTGGCCTCGCTTTCGCGGACCGGGCGGCAACGGCATCTCCATCGAACAGGCCCTGCCGACGAAATGGTCCGCCAGCGAAAACCTCGTCTGGAAACGCGCCCTGCCCGGGTTCGGGGCGTCGAGTCCGATCGTCGTCGGCGATCGCGTTTACGTGACGTGCTATTCGGGATACGGCCTGTCGAAAACCAGTCCCGGCGATCCCAAAAGGCTGCGACGGCACCTCGTGTCGCTCGAACGCAAGACCGGGCGCATCCGGTGGGATCGGCCGGTCGCCCACGAACGCCCGGACCACGGTTACTCCGGCTTCCTGCAACTGCACGGCTACGCATCGAGTACGCCGGTTGCTGACGGGAAACGCATCTACGCCTACTTCGGCAACTGGGGGCTGTACGCGTTCGACCGCGAGGGGAAGCAACTCTGGCGGTTCGATTGCGGCCGGGGGACGCACGGCTTCGGCAGCGGGGGCTCGCCGGTGCTGCACGGGGACCTGGTCATCGTCAATGCCGCGATCGAAGGCAACGCGCTGATCGCCGTCAACAAGACGACCGGACGGGAAGAATGGCGTACCGAACGCATCACCGATTCGTGGAGCACGCCGGTGATCGTCAAAGCCGCTGGACGGGATGAAGTCGTCCTCCCCACGCGGCAAGGTGTGATGAGCTTCGACGCCCGCACCGGCCGCACGCTCTGGAAATGGGTCAGCGGCAACGGCAGCACCTACACCTGCTTCAGCCTCGTGCACCACAAGGGGATGCTCTACGGCCTGCCGTCGTACAACGGTCCCGTCACGGCGATTCGTCCCGGCGGCAGCGGCGACGTGAGCAAGTCGCACACCGTCTGGACGTCGCCGCACTTCCGCACGACCGTCGTCTCGCCGGTCCTTCACAACGGCTACCTTTACAACCCGCACGACGAAGGAGGCTACATGGCCTCCATCGACGCCGCGACGGGCAAGGAGAAGAAACGGGTTCGCGCCCGCCCCGGGTTCGGCAGGCTGTATGCGTCGCCGCTGGCGGCCGACGGGAAGATCTACGTCGTGACCCGTTCGCGCGGAACGTACGTCTTCAAGGCCGACGCCGGCATGGAGCAGCTCGCCCACAACGTGATCTCCGGCGACGACGGCGTCTTCAACGCTTCGCCGGTGGCGCACGACGGACAGCTTCTGCTGCGCAGCGACAAGTTCCTGTACTGCATCGGCCGGTAGGTCTATTGCCGCACGAACTTCCGCAGCGTCGGCAGCCGGCTGGTGTCGTCGCCGACGCTGACGGCGGCGGCGACTTTGACCTCGGCGACGTACACGTCTCCGCGGCGGTCGACCCAGATGTCGTGCGGGGCGTAGAAGTCGGCCGGCGAGTCGGGGTTATCGCCGCCGCCCCATCTTGCCAGCAGCTTCCCCTGCCGGTCGAAGACGCTCACGCGGCCGCCGCTTTGCGACAGGTCGCGGGTCATCCACGGGAACATCCCCACCCGCATCCCGACCTCAGCCACATACACCAACCCGTCGGCGATGAACGCCTCGCAGGGCCGCACCACGTCGGTCCACTGGTCGAGAAATTCGCCGTCGGGAGAAAACACCTGAATGCGGTTGTTCTCGCGGTCGGCCACGTACAACCGGTCGTCGGCGTCGATGCCGATGCCGTGCGGCAGGAAGAATTCCCCCTCCCGCTGCCCCGGTTCGCCCCACGAGCCGATCAGTTCGCCGTCCGCACTGAAGCGGTGCACACGGCAGTTGCCGTAGCCGTCGGTGACGTACAGTTCGCCCGTGGACGACGTCACCAGGTTGGTCGGCAGATTGTAGGGCGGCCCGCCGTGCGTAATGGTCCGCAGGTCGCCGTTTTCGATGCCGGTTTGCGAGGGCTTGCCTTCCGGCCCGATCCTTCGCAGCAGCTCGCCGTCGGGCGAATACTGCCGCATGCTGTGCCCCCGGTCGTCGACGAGGTACAGCGTGTCGTCGGGGGCGATCCAGATTCCGTGCGGCCGCACGAACCGGCCGTCCCCCCAGCCGCGGACGAACGTGCCGTCCGCCTCGAAGATCAGCACGGGCGGCTCGCCGCGGTGAAAGACGAACGCCCGCCCGCTCGAATCGGTCGCCACGCCGACGGCTTCGTTCAACGCGATTTCCGCGGGAACCCGCGGCCAGCCGGGATCGGGCCGAAACAGCAACGGTGCCGTGCCGACGGTGGTCATGGACGTTCTCCGGTTCGCCAGAATCCGCGGGGGATGAAGACGATCTCGTCGTCGCACTGTATCAGAACGATCGGGATGGATTAAGGGGATGAAGGATGAGGGATGAAGGATGAGAGATAAAGAATCCGGGATGGAGGATGGAAGCCGCGAATCGTCCACAATCCCTCATCTCTCATCCCTCATCCCTCATGGGTGTATCCGCCAAATGGTGGGGAAGTCGACTTTTCCGTGGCGGACGCTGCCAGCGTCCGCGCGGATGCTGGCAGCATCCGCCACGCCCCCAACCAGCGGATACACCGATCCTTCATCCTTCATCCCTTGACCCGTCCACGCAGTCTGGTCGAGACTGAAGAACGCCCTCGACCCTGGTCCCTCAGCCCTCGACCCTCCATGCACGTCTGCTTCTTCGACATCGACGGCACGTTGCTCAACACCGGCGGGGCCGGGCAGGCGGCGATGGAACTGGCCCTGGCGGCTGAGTTTCAGTTCGAAGGCGGAAAGCGGAAGGCGGAAGGCGGAAAGCCGGGAAATGGCGACCGGCAAGTCTCTCAACTCTCTGGCTCTCGACCCTCGACCCTCGACTCTCGACTCTTGTACGCGGGACGCACCGACCGGGCGATCGTGACCGATCTCTTCAAGTTCTTCGGCGTCGAGCCGGACGAAGAACGCTGGCTGCGGTTCCTCTCCGCCTACCTGCGGCACCTGCCCGACAATCTGCGGAATCGAACCGGAATGTTGTTGCCGGGAATCGTGCGGCTGCTCGACGAGTTGCATCGCCGCGACGACGTGCTGCTGGGATTGCTGACGGGGAACGTCCGCGAGGGGGCGCGGCTCAAGCTGGCGCATTTCAACATTCACGGATACTTCGCGTTCGGCGGCTACGGTGACGAGCACCACCACCGCGACGACGTGGCGGGCGCCGCGCTGCGGGAGGCGGAGCGGTTCCACGGCGAGACGTTCGCGGCCGATCGCGTGTGGGTCATCGGCGACACCCCGGCCGACGTGCAATGCGCGCGGGCCATCGGGGCCAACGCGGTGGCGGTGGCAACCGGGACTTACGACCGAAGTGAATTGCAGGTGGCGGCGCCCGATCACCTGTTCGACGATTTTTCGGATCCGACGGGGCTGCTGGCATTGCTGGGAACGCCAGGAAACCGCTGATAGGCGCTGATGAACGCTAACGAAGAAGGAGAAGAGATGAGGGATGACAGAGATACAGCCACGATTTCCGCCGTCTCTCTTCACATGGCTTCCTTCTCCGTTTTCTTGATTAGCGTTCATCAGCGTTCATTAGCGGTTGGCAGCCGCGGGGAACGCCAGGAAACCGCTGATAGGCGCTGATGAACGCTAATGAAGAAGGAGAAGAGATGAGGGATGAGGGATGAGGGATGAGGGATGAGGGATGACAGAGATAAAGCCACGATTTCCGCCGTCTCTCTTCACATGGCTTCCTTCTCCGTTTTCTTGATTAGCGTTCATCAGCGTTCATTAGCGGTTGGCAGCCGTCATCAAGAATTCCAGGTCCGCTGCTTGTATCGGCAATGCAAACGCGTATCATGCTCGAATGCTGCTTTCCGCGGGCCGGCCCGGTTCCCATCGCGATGAGGTTTCCCATGATTCACTCCCTCCGCTGCCGTTGTCTGCTTGCGGTGCTGGCCGTCGCAACGCTCGTTTCCTTCCAGCGAACTGCGCGCGCCGACGCGAAGGACGGCCGGCTCGACATCTACTTCATCGACGTCGAAGGGGGCGCCGCGACGCTGTTCGTCACCCCCGCCGGGGAATCGCTGCTGATCGACTCCGGCTACCCGGACAACAACGGCCGCGACCGCGACCGCATCCTCAAGGTCGTCAAGGCGGCCGGGCTGAAGCACATCGACCACGCCGCCGTCACGCACTGGCACCTCGACCACTACGGCAACCACGCGGCGCTGGCGGCGATGATCAAGATCGGCAACTTCTGGGACCGCGGCATCCCCGCCACGCTTCGCGAAGACCGGCGGTTCGTGTCGCGCGTCGCCGACTACCGGCGGGCGTCGGAGAACAAGTCGAAATCGCTGAAGCCGGGCGACAAACTGCCGCTGAAATCGGGCAAAACGCCGCTGTCGGTGACGATCGCCACGTCCGGCCGCAAAGTCATCGCAAACAGCGGCGACCCGAACCCGTTCGGGAAGCAGCACAAGCCGCAGCCGAAAGACCCGTCCGACAACGCCGCCAGCCTGAGCTTTCTGCTGAAGTTCGGCAAGTTCAAGTTCCTGTGCTGCGGCGACCTGACGTGGAACGTCGAAGCCCGGCTGGTCACGCCGAACAATCCGCTGGGGAAGATCGACCTGTTCATGGTCACGCACCACGGGCTGCCCTCGAGCAACAATCCCGTGCTGGTGCGGGCGATCGACCCGGTGGTAGCGGTGATGTGCAACGGGCCGACCAAGGGTGGACATCCCCAGACGATCAAGACGTTGCGGAGCGTCAAGTCGCTGCAGGCGTTGTACCAGTTGCATCGCAACGTCAAGCTCAAAGACGACCAGCAGACCCCCCGCGAGTTCATCGCCAACCACGGCGACACGGCGGGATGCAAAGGGACGTACGTAAAGGCCTCCGTCGCGGCCGACGGCAACAGTTATACGCTGCAGATCGGGGCGGACGGCAAACCCCGCACCTACCGCAGCCGATGAGAGATGAGGGATGAGGGATGAGGGATGAAGGATGAAGGATGAGGGATGACGTGGAAGAGATTGAAAATTGAAAACTGAGAATTGAAAAATGTGAATTGGGAGCACGTGGGAACATAATCCTCAATTTTCAATTCTTCCTCCCTTCCTTCATCCTTCCTTCATCCCGTAAGCAAGTTTCGAAATCACAGGAATCCATCGCCTGACACTCGAAGGAACCCGTCATGAAAAGGCCCGTCACCTGCTGCCTGCTTGCCGCCGTTGCGTTCTGCGCTGCCGCCGCGGGCGCCCACGCCCAGGACATCTCCGTCAAAGCCGTGCACATCTACGAGAATCGTCAAAAGCGGCTCGTGGACGACAAGCAGTCGGCCGGCTCCAGCTACCTGAGTCTGAGGCTGCGGTTCAAAGGGGACGCGGTCAAGAAGCTGACGCGGCTCGGCGACTGGCAGATTGCCAGCGGCAAGGACGACCAGGGGACCGACCTCGTCCGGCGGTCGAAGTTCGCGAGCAAGACGCTGTTTCGCACCTTTCGCAGCTTCTCGGCGTTCAGCAAGACCGCCCCGCCGGAAGACCAGTACGAAACGACCTACACGCTGAACGTCCCGCCGCGGGGCGCGAAGACGCTCACCGCGTTCGCGGGGACGGTGCGGCTGTCGCTGAGCGACATCGAGACGGTTTCCATCCCCATCTCGAAGCTCAACGACATGAAAGGCAAGGAGATCGCCGACCCGCTGTTCAAGAAGGCCGGCCTGACCGTCACCCTGGAACGGGTCTCGGTGACGAACAACAACGTCTCCGTCGGCGTGAAGTTCCAGGGGGAAACCGCCGCCCGCGAAAAGTTTCTGCGGCTGCGGTTCGAAGACAAGAGCGGGAAGATCCTCACCGAGTCGAACACGTTTGCCGGCTTCCGGGAAGGGAGCGGGTCGGTCTACAGCTACCGCAAGCTGAACCCGGACGACTTCCTCAAGCTCGACGTCGAAACGAAACGGCAGGACGTGACCGTCCGGTTTGACCTGAAGGACATTCCGCTGCCGTAGTCGCCGCGCTTCTCAGCCGGCGGGTGCTAGCCCCCGGTTCCGGCAGGACACGCATCGAATCGGGGGCTAGCGTCTACCGGCTGATGAAGCGATTCCCGGCACGGAAGATGCGTCTTCGTCGTGGCAGCCGTGTTTCGCGTTCGAAACGTGGCGAAACGGCAACAACATGGACTTCGCCGTTGCGTAAAGTCATCATGGATGGAAGCCTCCGCCACGATCGACGTCAACCCGCCACCGGACCATGCGACACATCGGATTGACAATCTGCCTGCTGCTCGCCGCGTTCTCGCTGAGCGCGCCCGACGTCGCCGCCGCCGACCTGGATGGTGCGTCGGCGGCGCATCCTTTCGGGGCCGCCGACTGGCGGTTTCGCCGCTCGTATTTCAGCCATCACGTGCCGGCGGAGTACTACGCCCACGACGAACTGCCGCGAAGCCGCTCGGCCTACCGCCCCGCGTACCCGAACACGCTGCCGGGCTTCTCGGTGCAGGGGGGATACCGCTTCAACCGGATTCAGATCAACAGCGGCACCAGCAGCGACACGACGATCATTCAGGAGGGGTGGTTCTTTCCGCGGTAGATGAAGGAAAAGGGATGAAGGATGAAGGATGAGGGATGAAGGATGAGGGATGATGAGGGGAGTGATGGAGTATTGGAGTATTGGAGTAAGCAAACCCGAATCTGGATTACTCCATCACTCAATCCACCTCACTCGCGGCTCAGCAGGTCCATTTTCTCGTCGTTCATCGGGTCGAGGCGCTGAATGTGCGTGATTTTCCAGCGTTCGCCCGACTTCTTCCACGTCAGTTCCCACCGCGTCGGGATCGGTTGTGAAACTCCAGCAGCGGACTTCTGTGTTCCGGTACCGTTCGCCCGGAAGTGGGTGATCACTGTCGACTTGTCCGCACCGTAGCGGGCCCGCAGGTCGGAAAGACGGATCGATTCTCCAATGGTGTAATTGTTCATCCCATATTGCACCGCTGCTCGGATGACCGTCGCATCTTCGGAGATGAATGCCAGCACCCGATGAACGTCGTCGGCTTCGACGGCCGCGACCAGTTTCGGGACCTCGGCTTCGACTTCCTCCAGCTCGGTGACGTACCACCGCTCGAAGAAGAACACGCCGATGCAGGCCGCCCCCAAGCCGATCGCGCCGTACAACCGCCAGTTGCCCCCGCGCCGCGCCCACGCGGAGAGCAACAGCAGCAGCGCCGCGACGCCGATGAAGATCGGCGGCCAGGGTGTTTCGGTGAACCACATGCGAGTCGAGAGTCCAGGGTCGAGAGTCGAGACGTAGTGCGGAATTCATTCCGCACGATCGACATTCCGTGCGGAATAGACTCCGCACTACAACAAACGCAATCAGTCGATCTTCAGCAACAGCTTTTCGGCTTCGACAGCGGCCTTCGTGCTGGGATAGCGGTTGCAAATGTCTTGCAGGACGCGGACGGCCGCCTTCGTCAGCCGCTTTGATTGCAACCGTTTCGCGTCGGCCAGCAATTCGGCGGCGCGTTCTTCCATCCGGCGGGCGAGTTTTGCGTCGGCGTCTTCGGTGGCATCGGCGGTGGGTTGCTGTTTCCGCTCGGTCCGCAGGGGAATGACGGGGGTCGGTCCGTCGGGGATCGTTGGCGATGCGTCGTCGGCATCGTCGACGGAAGTCTTTGCGTCACCGGCGACGTTTGTCTCGGCACTGTCCGCGCCGCGTTTCCAGCGATGTTTCCAACTGTCGGGAATCATCGCCACGACGCCCCACGCCAGCCCGGCCCCCAGCACCGCTGCGATCGCCAGCGCCGCCAGCGGCATGCGATTCGCCCGCGGCCGCCGCGCGATGCCGCGGGCCCCGTCGTCTTCCTGGGGAAACTCGGGGACGTCGGGAATCTCGCTGCGGTCGTCTGTCTGCTGCTCGTCGGTCATGGCTGCATTTTCGACGATCGGCCCCGGCAAAGCAAAGGATGAGGGATGAGGGATGAGGGATAAAGGATGAGGGATAAAGGATGAGGGATGAAGGATGAGGGATGGGGTGTATCCGCTCTTTGGGGGGCCCCAGGAATCGGGTCGGGACGATGCGGCTGGGACATTCAGCCGCGGAGCGGCGGCAGCAAGTCGCCTGGGGCGTAAGCCCCAGGAATCCGGGCCGTCCCAAAAGCGAAAGCCCCGGAGGGGCGACAGCGGTTTCGGTCGCAGTTCACGCTTGCTGTCGCCCCTCCGGGGCTTGGGTGAGCGGTGCACTCCAGTTCCTGGGGCTTACGCCCCAGGCTACTCGATTTCGTCCCTCCGGGACTGACGCGCCCCACCATTGAGCGGATGCATGCTGAAGGATCAGGGATGAGGGATAATAGACGATCCATCACCCCGCGGTGCCGATTGTTCGCTCGTCTCTTATCCCTCATCCTTCATCCCTCATCCTTCATCCTTCATCCCTCATCCTTCATCCCTCATCCTTCATCCCTCATCCTTCATCCCTCATCCCTCATCCCTCATCCCTCATCCTTCATCCTTCATCCCTCATCCTTCATCCTTCATCCCTCATCCTTCATCTCGCCGGTTCGCGGCAGCAGCAGCCGCAGGGGGACTTCCAGGCCGTGGCGGTCCAGCAGCACAGCGTCGGCCAGCACCGACGCGGGGGGGCCGTCGGCGCGGATGCGGCCGTCGTCGAGCACGATCACCCGCGTGCAGTGCTCGACGACGAAATCGAGGTCGTGCGTGGCGATGATCTGCGTGGCGTCCAGCCCGCCGAGAATCCGCAGCACCTGCCGCCGGGCGCGGGGGTCGAGGTTGCTCGACGGTTCGTCGAGGGCGAGAATCCGCGGGCGGCAGGCCAGCACGCCGGCCAGGCAGACCCGTTTCCGCTCGCCGACGCTCAAAGCCAGCGTGCTGCGGTCCTCGAAGCCCGCCAGGTCGACCGCCGAGAGCGATTCCGAGATGCGCCGCACGATTTCATCCCGCGGCAGCTTCATGTTCAGCGGCCCGAACGCGACGTCGTCGCGCACGGTGGGGCAGAAGAGCTGGTCGTCGGGGTCTTGAAACAGAAAGCCGACGCCGCGGCGAATCTCGGACAAGTTCCTGCGGCAGACCGGCAGCGCGTCGATCTCGACGGCCGCCGCTCCGTTCGCTTCCGGCCCGGGGGGCAGCTTTTCGGGCAGCAACCCGTTGAGATGCAGCAGCAGCGTCGACTTGCCGGCGCCGCTCGGTCCGACGACGGCGACGCGTTCGCCGGCGGCGATCGACAGCGACACGTCATCCAGCGCGAGCTGCCCGCCGGGATAGCGGTAGCTGAGCGAGCGGAAGGCGATGATCGGCGGCGGTTGCAAAGCTCGTAACACCTTACTCGTCTGGAGTACGACGGCCTTCCGAGGCCGTCGAGGGGAACGCGGATCGGGCGGATTGAGCGGATTTTCGCGGATCAAAAAGAGTAAGGGGACGGCAGAACGATTGTGCGGCAGAGTATTTGATTCTGGTGCATGGTGTGGTACCGAGCCGTGACACTGGTCACTGCTGACCTGACAGAATGATTCTGCCGCATAATGATTCTGCCGGACCCTCTTCTAATCCGCGCAAATCCGCTCGATCCGCTGAATCCGCGTTCCCCTCTCTGCGCACGGAAATCACGGTGTGCATCTCGCCCCCGTCACTCCGAGACCTTCCTCGCTCCTTCGTCCGACAGAAACCGCACCTTCCCGTCCCACCCGCGGGCGCACATCGCTCCGTGGACGCGTTCGGCGCGGCCCATGGCGCGGACCAGCAGCAGCCCGATGAGCTGGATCGATTCCCGCCAGCGAAACCACAACCCGCCGCCGAAGCCGCGGGCCTGGCGGGCGATCCGCATTTTCGTCAGCTCGTCCCACACGACGAACGAATAGCGGTACATGAACGCCAGCATCGCCACGAATGCCGCCGGGACGTAATACCGGCGGAGCGTCACCAGCAACTGGTCGAAGGGCATCACGCTGATCAGCCACAGGATCGACACGAACGACAGCGTGCCGCGAAACAGAATCGCCGCCATCGCCTCCCAGCCGGCGGCGAACCCCTGCGAGATCGGCAGCGACAGCGAAATCATGAACGCCACCGGCAGGAACAGCCCGATCCGCCGCAGCAGATACCGCAGCGGCACGTGGGCCAGCGTGTGACCGACGAACGCCAGCATCGCCAGCACGCCGTGCACCGGCCAGAAGCGTACCGGCATCAGCAGCCCCGCCAGCACGACGGCCACGGTGATCGCCAGCTTCACCGCCGGCGGCAGGCGGTGGCAGATCGTGCGGCGGCGGCCGTAGCGGTCCCAGTAGTCGGCGGGCATTAAGTTTCTGTGAGTTCAAAACGCGTTGGAAATGAGTCTGGCTGTTGATTCGTGTGCACCGTGGCAGCGGTCGCGATGAGGGATGAGGGATGAGGGATGAGGGATGAGGGATGAGGGATGAGGGATAAGGGATAAGGAATAGCTGCAAAAGAACAGGATCTCCTCCTTTTCATCCTTCATCCTTCATCCTTCATCCTTCATCCAGCGCGTGCATTCTAACGGATCGAGGGGCGATCAGGAATTGCCTGAATTTGCGGGCTGGCCGGTTTCGTCTTATAATCGGCGAAACGTCGTCAGCCGCGCTGATTGCGATCGTTCCGTGCAATCGGCATCGTCGAGCACGGGGGGTCGATTGCGGAATTCGGCGCGACGGGCAACGCCGGAACAGAGCGTAACCGTGGACCTGCAACGCGCATTCGACTTCCCCGAATGCCTCGGTTTCCGGGTTTCGATCGGCACATTCCGGAATCGGGGCCGCCCGCTGCCGGCTCGTTGACAAATCGCCAAGGCAGCACTAAGTTTCGGGCGACGTCGATGCCGATGAGTCGAAACGTGATTTGGAAGGGTTGTCCAAGGTCGCAGTTTCAGGAGGGTCCCGTTGAACCGGTTCGCGCGGGCCAAAGAGTAGTGCGAAATTAATTTCGCACTACGAAGGGGACCTGTCCCCCTTGCCCGCCGTGAACCCGACATCATTGGAATCAGACATGCAGACCCATCGATTCTCCCCCCGACGGTTGTTGCTGGTGATGATCGCGGCCGCCGCCGGCGCGCTGGCCGTGCCGCCCCGTCCCGCGCAGGCCCAAAGCGATGAGTGGGCCCGGAAGATGTTCAATGCCCTGAAGCACGACTTCGGCACTGTCGCCCGCGGTTCCGACGCGCAGTACCGCTTTCAGATCAAGAACATCTACAAGCAGACCGTGCACATTTCCGACGTGCGGACCACCTGCGGCTGCTCGGCCGCGTCTCCCACGAAGCGCACGCTGAAGACCTTCGAGACGGCCGAAGTCGTCGTGACGATGAACACGCAGAAGTTCACCCGTCGCAAGGACAGCAACCTGATCGTCACGTTCGACAAGCCGCTCTACGCGCAGATTCGCATCCCGCTGACGGCGTACATCCGCACCGACGTCGTGCTCTCCCCCGGCTCGGTGAACTTCGGGGCGGTCGAACAGGGGAAGTCGCCGCAGAAGAGCATCGCCATCTCTTACGCCGGCCGCAGCGACTGGAAAGTCGAAAACCTGAAAATCGACAGCAAGTACCTGACCGGCTCGATCAAGGAAACCCGCCGCAACGGCGGGCAGATCGGGTACCTGCTGGCGGTCGGGCTGAAGTCGGGCGCGCCGGTGGGAACGCTGCGGGAGCAGGTCGTGCTCGAGACCAACGACGCCAACAGTCCATTCGTCCCCGTGATGGTGACGGCCCGCGTCGAGTCGGAGTTCACGATCACCACCGCCCCGCTGGGAAGCGTGCAGCCGGGGAAAGACAAGGTGTTCAACGTCGTGGTCCGCGGCCGCCGGCCGTTCCGCATCGAGAAGCTTTCGTGCGAGAACGCCCCCGACTGCTTCAAGGCGAAGCTCTCCGACAAGACGCGCGCGGTGCACGTCGTGCCGGTGACGTTCACGCCACCGAAGAAACCCGGGGCGTTCCGCGAAACGCTGGCGTTCACCATCGCCGGCCGTTCCGAACCGGTTTCGTTCGAGGTCAGCGCCCGGATCGAAGCGAAGAACTGAGCGGATAACGTAGTGCGAAATTCATTTCGCACGAGAGGCGGTCGGTGCGAAATGCCCCTTTTGAAGTTGAAGAGGGGCGCACGACATTCCTCTCAGTGAATAAACCGCCACGCATCCCGCGATTGAGCGGTGCGGTTGGAATCGGGCGGCTGCCCCGCCACGGGCGCCGCCGGCGGGGCGGGAGTCGGCGTGTCCAGCTTCCCCGGTTGCGGCGGCAACGGCGTGAAGGGTCCCGCGGCAGGTGACTGTGACGCCGCGTCATGGCCGGACGTCACGATCCGCGTCGGTGGGACCGGCGAGATCGAGCCCGGGTCGTCCGGCCCCGCGTTGTACTGCCATCGCAGTTCCCGCACGCGGGCGGAGTCGATCGGAACGCGGCTCGTCTTCTGGTAGTAGACCGCTGGGGCGCGGAGCGTGTTGTAGTCCGCCCACACCCGCCGCACCGCCAGCGGGCTTTCGATCGTGCAGCCCGAAAGCGCCAGACACGCCACCAGCGCGGCGAGCAGCAGTCTGGGCGCAGGGCCTGCCATGGCGCATTCTCCCCCGATTTACGGTCCCTGCCCTGATAATCGTCATTTTCAGCACAGCCTCTGTAGTGCGAAATTCATTTCGCACAAATCGTGGGCGGTGCTCGTCGGGGTCGGGTGTGGAAAATTCAAAATTGCGGAGGAATGATTCCCAGCTTGCGGTCGACCGCTGGCCGCAATTTTGAATTTTCCACACCCGACCCCTTGACCCCGACCGTCAGCGTCAGCGTGAGTTCGGATGCCTTCCGGTCGGCGGCGCGTTCGTCCTTCGGCCAGTTGTTTCTCGCGTTTCGCGGCATCGCGGGCTTCTCGAAGGCGCGGAAATCCAGCGGCTTGACGATCCACTTCGCCTCGTACTTTCCAGGGGGGAGCTTGCCGAGGTTGACCCCCAGCACGCTGTGGTACGTGAAATTCTTGCCGTACCGCCCCCCCCACACGGCCTCGGCGGCGACGATCGTGAAGCGGTTCCCTTTCCGCTCGATCTTCTCCACCCACAGCCGGTCGTTGTCGTTGAGCTGCCGGCTGTGAAACAGCAGCCAGTTCTCGTCGTCGGGCTTGAAGTGAATCTGCTTCTCCAGCAGCGCCGCGGCCCAGTCGTCGAGCAGCACTTTCGCCGGCTTGCGCGAGACCGGCGGCACGCGCTGCAGGCGGGCCTCGTCGTTCCATTTGCCGCTGTCCCCGCGGACGAATTGCCGCACGTCGTGCAGCGTGCCCCGTTTGGAGCGGTCTTTGAGGGACTTCGTCCAGGAGCGTTTCGCGGGTTGGTGAGTGGTGAGTGGTGAGTAGTGAGTGGTGAAGGAGTCGAGAGCCGGAAGTCGAAGGTCGGAAAGTCGAGGGTCGAAGGTCGAAGGTCGGACGTCGGAGATCGGAAAGATAGCGCGAAGAAGGCGACCTTCGACTTTCGACTTTCCGACTTTCGACTCCGCTTTCCGCCTTCCGCTTTCCGCCTTCCGCTTCTGCAGTCGATACAGGCTCGTGTACGTGCGGATGAACAGACTCCCGCGGGCAATCGCCGGCGTGGCCCACGTGTTGTCGCCCAGGACGTTGCGGCCCAGCAGCTTGAACTCGGGGCCGTCTTCGACCACCAGCGTCGTGCCGTCTTCGTTCAGCAGAAACAGCTTGCCGTTGTACGCCCAGGGGGAGGCGTAGAAGCGGCCCCGCGAGGATCCCGTCTTCAGCCGTCGGCGGGGAAAAACCACCTTGCCGGTCTTCGCGTCGTAGCAGATCAGGATGCCGGCGTCGAACAGCACGTACAGCCGGCCGCCGCTGATCAGATAGCAGGGATGGATGCTCGACCCGCGGGGATGCGACCACGCGATCCACGTGTTGCTCGTCTCGCCGTCTTTGAGGGTGATGTCCCCCGCCGCCCCCGGCCGGACGGCGTAGATCGGGCCGTAATGGTAACCGGCCCCGACGTACAGCAGGCCGTGTTTCGCGACCGGCGTCAGGCTCACGAGGCCCGACGTGCCGGCCAGTTCCCACAGCAGCTTGCCGTCGAGGCCGTAGGAGCGAATCCGGCCGGTGCCGATCGTCACGATTTCGGTGCGGAGCTTGTTTTCCCAGACGTAGGGGGTGGACCAGTTGCTTCGCTCGCGGCGTTTGATCCGCCAGATTTCCTTCCCGCTGCGCTTGTCGAGCGCGACCATGAACGAACTCTTCTCGTTGTCGTTGACGAGAAACAGCCGGTCCCCGTGCAGCACCGGCGACGCCCCCGGACCCCAGCCGCCGCGAATCGGGAAGCTGCCCCATCGCCGTTCCCAGAGTTTGCGGCCTGCCATGTCGTAGCAGAACAGGCCGATGTTTCCGAAGTAGGCGTAGACCCGCTCGCCGTCGGTGATGGGGGTCGCGTTGGCGTAGGAGTTTCGGGGATGCCTCTGCTCCGGCGGGACCCCCTTGTGGGCCTCGCGCTGCCAGACGATCTTGCCGGTGTCGAAGTCGAGGCAGTACGTCATCCAGCGATGCACGTCCTTCGGATGCACGCGGCCGCCGGGATAGCCCCCGACCTTCGGCCGCTTCAGGGCTTCTTCGCTCGCCGCCGAGGTAACGAAGATGCGGTTCCCCCAGATCACCGGCGACGACCAGCCCCAACCGGGAAGAGGGGTCTTCCACACGACGTTTTCGGTCGTGCTCCAGGTGTCGGGGAGCGTGTCGCCTTCGGCAAGGCCGTCGACGTTTGCCCCGCGGAACTGCGGCCAGTTCTTGGTCTCGGCCGCGGATACCGTCGGCAGCGTGAACAGCAGCACGAATGCCAGTCGATTCATGGCAGCACTCCCGGGTTGTTCCGTGATACCGGCCCCTCGATTGTGGAATTGAGTATACTCGCTGCCGGCCTCGATTTCATGTAGTTTGACTCATATTACACCGTTGGGGTGCGGCAGATTCTGCTGGCGATGGGGTCGGGTGTGGAGAATTCAAAATTGCGACGGAACTCGATCCCAGGGGGAAAACACACTCCGCAATTTTGAATTCTCCACACCCGACCCCGAACAGCGCGAAGATTCACAAACTACGATCGATCTCCCCATGAGTACGCAACAACGGCAAGCACGTGCGACGGCGCTTTCGATGTTTGCGATCACGACGTTGCTTCTTGGGTATTGCTACGCGATTGCCGCCGATCCCGTCACCGGGCCGCGGACCGAGAAGCGCTTCCCGCCGTTGAAGGTCCCGAAAGGATTCAAAGCGACGCTGTTCGCCTGCGATCCGCTGGTCGAATATCCGTCCGTCATTGCGCTGGGGCCGAAACCGGGAACGTTGTTCGTCGCCCACGACTACGTCACCGGGCTGGGAATCAAGATCGTGCGGCGGGATGAAGTCCGGCTGCTCCGCGACACCGACGGCGACGGGTACGCCGACAAATCGACGCTCTTTGCCGGCGGGTTCAATTCCATCCAGGGGCTGGCCTGGGACGACGGCACCGTGTTCGTGATGCACGCCCCACTGTTGACGGCGCTGCGGGACACGAACGGCGACGGCGCGGCCGACGTTCGCCGCGACATCGTCACGGGACTCGGTCTTCCGCCGGAGCAGAACCCCAATCGGCTGCACTGCGCGAACGGCGTCGTCGCCGGGCACGACGGCTGGCTGTATCTGGCGCTGGGGGACCGCGGCTGCGACGTCAAGCGGCCCGAAGGGGACCGGCTGCTGTTTCAGCAGGGGGGGATTCTCCGCTGCCGGCCCGACGGCCGCGACCTGCACGTCTTCGCCGGCGGCCTGCGGAACATCTACGACGTCGCCCTCGATGCGGAACTCAACGTCTTCGTCCGCGACAACGAGAACGACGGCGGCGATTACATGATCCGCGTCTGCCGCAGCTTCTTCGGGGCCGACCACGGGTATCCGTACCTGTACCGCGAGCGTCCCGCGGAAGCGTTGCCGCCGCTGGCCGATCTGGGTCGCGGTTCTTCGGCGGGGGGCACGACCTATCTCGAGACGGCGCTTCCGCCGGAATACCGCGAGAGCCTGTTCTTCTGCGAATGGGGCCGGGCCGTCGTGCGGTATCGGAAGAATCGCCGGGGAAGCGGTTTCGCCCCGATGAAAGAAATCGACTTCGCCGCCGGGGCGCAAAACGACCCTTACGGCTTCAAACCGACCGATGTGGTCGTCGACCGCGACGGCTCGCTGCTGATTTCCGACTGGGCCGACGGCCAGCGCCCCAAACGCGGCCGGGGACGCATCTATCGCATCTCATATGTCGGGGGTGGGGGGGGGGGGGAGGAGA
>Ga0268386_10000029_pt1 | contig 68569 bp, 52 predicted proteins | sample RVTome_15_FD_200260 | JGI IMG/M metagenome (GOLD analysis project Ga0268386, IMG submission 200260) | Soil microbial communities from uranium-contaminated site in the Upper Colorado River Basin, Wyoming, United States - RVT150D86... ... | reverse complement strand
GTGCAGAAAGCCGACCTGGTCCCTTGCCAACCGCGCGCGGCCTCGTCCCGTTGCCGGGGTCCCCGCCCCCGGTCAGACGATCAGCCGGGAGAGCGACGTCGACGGCGCGGTCTTCGATCCTGTACCCGGAGGCTGAGCCGTGTGGGCTTCATGGCTCCGGCCCGGACCGAGCACCGCGCTCAGAACCGCGACGACTGCAACGGAGCGTCAGCCGCGCTCCAGGTCTCCGCCAGCCGGTTCTCCACCTCTGCCGCCTCGTCCTTGCGCTCCTGGGCCGCCAGGCTCTGCGCCAGTCCCTTGAGGGCGAAGCCGTTGTCGCGGTATCGGCGCAGGTCCTGCCAGTAGACGACCTCGGCCTCGACGGGACGTCCAGCCTCGAGCAGGACGGCGCCGAGGTTGTGTCGGGTCGGGTAGTACCAGTCCGGCGGCTCCCCGTAGGTCAGGCTGTCCTCCAGGCGGACCGCCCGGTCGAGGTGCGCGACCGCGGCGTCGAAGCGACGCTCCTTCGCCGCCAGCTCACCCTCGAGGACCTCACGAGCGATGGTCAGGAGCCTGGCGGCGTTGCTGAGGCCGATCAGGACGTCGGGAGTCTCGGGGTCCTCCTGGATCCGGGCCAATGCCGCCAGCTCGGCGCGCGCCTCACCGGCGCGGTCCGTGTGGACGAAAGCAAGTCCCCGGGCCCAGTGCGACATCCCCAGGTGGAATCGCACGCTCTGCGCCGGCTGTGGCTCGGCCAGGATGGCCTCCCATTGCCCGAAGCGGGCCATCGTGTAAAGCGGCTGGCTCAGCAGCGTCTGGTAGAGCGCCCAGTTGTCCTCGCGGAAATCCGGCGGCACTTTCCCTGCCACGCGGCGTGCGGCCTCCAGGGCGGCGTCGCGCCGGCCCTGCATCAGGGCGGCCCAGACCATGAAGTGCAGGTTGTGCGGGTAGTAGTTCAGGGGGTAGATGCCTTGCGAGCGGCACTGAGTGATGTATCCCTCGTCCGCCTTCACGGCGGCCCTGTTGACCTCGAAGGCCTCGCCGTACCGGCCCACCTGCATGTAGACGTGCGACGGCATGTGGACGAGATGTCCGGCGCCGGGTGCCAGCTCCCGGATCGCGTCGGCGGCGGATGCGGCCTGATCCGGATGCCCGGCCTCGAGGGCGTGGATCTTGTAGTGCAGGGCTCCCTCGTGACGCGGATCCTGCCGCAGCGCGGCCTCGAAGGCCGCAAGCAGGGCCGGGGTCTTGGGCCGCGGCCGGCCGTCCCGGGTCCAGTAGTTCCACGGCGAGAGGTTCATGAGCGCGGCGCCATAGAACGTCGCAGCGTCGGTGTCTTCCGGGTACGCCTCGTGCAGCCGCTTCATGGCCGCGGCGTACGCCTCGTCGAGGGGCGCCCGCTCGGCCTTGGGATCCGAGCTGTACCGCAACGCCAGCGCCTCGATGTAAGCGCGCTCCTTCTCCGAGGCCTTGTCTCGCAACGACATTGCCCTTTGGGCCGCCCCCCAGGCCTGCGGGACGACCTCCTCCTTCATCGGAAGGTTGAGGTTGGGCCCGAGCACGAGTGCCCAACCCCAGTACGCCATGGCGCAGTCCGGGTCGAGTCGCGCGGCCTCCTTGAAGGCCCGGAGCGCCTCCTGGTGGTTGAAGGCGTAGGTCAGCTTCAGCCCCTGGTCGAAGAAGAGCTGCGCCCGCGGCACTCCGGTGGTGACGGGATGGTGGTGCTCGCCCAGTCCCTCCAGCACGGGGGCCAGGGGCCCGTCCGCACCGGACGGGTCGGCCGAGAGAGCCTTCCGGTCCTGGTGGTCGTGGCACTGGCCGGCCTGCGCGACCGGCGTCGCCGTCAGGGCCGCGGCCGCCAGAAAGGCGGCTCCGCGGCGGAAAAAGTCTGGGATCATCGCGCTCTCCTGTCCTGCGGGCGGTCGATGCCGCCCTCGAACGGATATTACGCAGGAAACTGGCGCATCCCGCCAGCGGTCTTTCGAACCGGATCAGGAGTCCGGCGGCGAAGACGCCCTCGTTGCGGCAGGAGCACGTCCGGCTCACAGACGCCCGAGTCGGGGCTGACGAGCGACAGCAGAACCACCGCCGTGACGCTCTCGTGGGGTTGACGAGGTGGGTCATATTCGTGCAAGAATCCGCCAACACAAGATTCATCTCGCGACGAGCGACGGGACCGTGGCCATGGACCCAGCGCGACGGGAGTCGAGCCTCCCCGAGGGTTGGCCCAGGAACGCCTGGGGCCTGCTCTTCGAGGACCATCCCTGCCCGATGTGGGTCTCCGACGCGGAGACCCTGGCCTTCCTGGCCGTCAACCGGGCGACGGTGGAGCAGTACGGCTACAGCCCGGACGAGTTCCGGCGGATGTCGCTGCTCGACATCCGGCCCCCCGAGGACGTTCCCTCGTTGGTAAGGACCGTGGCGCGACTCGGTCCGGGGCTACTCAATGCCGGCACCTGGCGCCATCGGCGCAAGGACGGTTCGCTGATACAGGTGGCGGTCACGCGCAGTTCGCTGTCCTGGGGCGGGCGGCGCGCCTACCTCGTGCTCGCCCAGGACGTCACCGAGGAACGCGCCCGGCAGCGGGCGCTCGCCGAGAGCCGCGAGCGGTTCGCGCTGTTCACCGAGCACCTGCCCGGCTGCGCCTACATCAAGGACGCCGCCGGGCGCTACGTCTACGTGAACGAGCGGGCGGCCCAGGTTCTCGGCCGCGAGCCGGCCGACTGCCTGGGAAGGGACGACGCAGAGTTCTTCCCGTCGGTCGCGGAGCGCTTGCGCGCTGTCGATACCTCCGTGCTCAAGAGCGGCCTCCCGGCCCAGCTCCTGGAGCGGACCGAGCGACGCGGGACGACGCTGACCTGGCTCTCCGCCAAGTTCCCCATCCCGGGTCCCGAGGGCCCCCTGTTGGGGGGCATCTCCATCGACATCACCGAGCGGGTGCAGGTGCGGGCGGAGCGGGACCTGCTGCTCGAACGGGAACGGGCGGCCCGGAGGGAGGCCGAGACCGCGCTGGAGCGGGTGCGACGCTTCGAGAGCGTCACCGAGTTCGCGCTCGCGCAGCTCGAGCTGGACGACCTGCTCCGCGAGCTGCTGGGCCGGGTCCGGACCGTGCTCGCCGCCGATGTGGCCACCGTCCTCCTCCTCGACGAGGACCGCCGGTCGCTGACGGTGCGGGCGTGCGTCGGCCTGGACCCGGAGAACGAAGCGGAGGTACCGATTCCCGTCAATCGCGGGGTTGCCGGCCGGATCGCGGCCGCCCGACGGCCTGTGGTGGTGGACGACCTGTCCCAAGTCGAGGTCCTCGGGCCGGGCCTCCGGTCGATGCGCTCGCTCCTGGGCGCGCCGCTGATGCTCGAGGGCCGCGTGATCGGGGTTCTCCACGTGGCGACGGCCGCCAGGGGGCGGTTCGACGAGCACGACGTCCACCTGCTGCAGCTCGTGGCCGACCGGGTCGCCCCCGCGATCGACCGCGCCCGGCTGATCGAGCAGGACCGCGCGGCACGCCAGAGGCTCCAGGCGCTGACGCGACGCCTCGTCGACACCCAGGAGGACGAGCGTCGCCGGATCGCCCGGGAGCTCCACGACGAGGTGGGCCAGCTCCTCACCGGGCTGAAGCTCCTCCTCGACACGGACCCCCAGCCCGCCCCTTCCTCGGCGCAGGCCCACTCGCTCGTCGGCGAGCTGCTGGGGCGCGTGCGCGACCTGTCGATGAGCCTGCGGCCCGCCCTGCTCGACGACCTCGGACTTGTCCCCGCCCTCGACTGGCACCTGGAGCGCTACACGGCCCAGACCCGGGTGCGGGTGCAGCTGCGCCACACGGGCCTCGAGCGCCGCCTGGGGGCACCGCTCGAGAACGCGGCGTTCCGGATCGTACAGGAGGCCTTGACGAACGTGGCGCGCCACGCGGGCGTCGAAGCGGTCTCCGTCCGCGTCGAGGCCGTCGACGGCGCGCTGCGCGTCCAGGTGGAGGACCGCGGCTCCGGCTTCAATCCCGCTTCCCTGCCGGGGCCGACCGGAGGTCTGATGGGGATGCGCGAGCGGGCGCTGGCCCTGGCGGGTAGCCTCGAGGTAGAGTCCACGGCCGGTGCCGGCACCCGCATCACCGCAGTGCTGCCGCTCGCCGGGACTGGCCGGACCGGGATGGGAGCGGCGTGACGACGATCCTGCTCGCCGAGGACCATCACATCGTGCGCGAGGGCCTCCGGGCGCTCCTGTCGGCGGAGCCTGGCTTCCGCGTGGTGGGCGAGGCCGCCGAGGGCCTTCAGGTCCCCGGCCTCGTGGAATCGCTGAAGCCCGACGTCCTGGTGGTGGACATGATGATGCCGGGCCTCGGAGGCGCCGAGGTCACGCGCCAGGCGAGGAAACGTTCGCCGCGCACCCGCGTGGTCGTTCTGTCGATGCACGCCGCCGAGGCCTACGTGATCGAGGCCCTCCGGGCGGGTGCCTCGGGGTACGTCCTCAAGGACGCGCACGCCGGCGAGCTGCTGCGCGCGATCCGGGCGGCGGCGGGGGGGCGGCGCTACCTGAGCCCTCCCCTCTCGGAGGCCGGGATCACCGCGTACCTGGAGCGCGTGGGCGAAGCCGCGGACGATCCCTACAGGTGCCTGACCCGGCGCGAGCGCGAGGTGCTCCAGCTCGCGGCCGAGGGTTCCTCCAGCTCGGCGATCGGCCGGCGACTGGGCATCAGCCCCCGGACGGCGGAGTCTCACAGGGCGCAGATCCTGCGCAAGCTCGGCCTCCACAACCAGGCCGACATCACCCGGTTCGCGGTGGGACGCGGGCTGCTGGCCGTGGAGGGTGGCCGTCATCCGGCCAGGGGGCCGGCGGATCGCTCCTCCCCGCCCGACACCGGCCCCTCCAGGGAGTAGAACCCGTAGGTTTACGGATGGACGGCCGCCAGCGCGAGCCCTAAAATCCGCCGGGTTCAGATGAGCGGAACCGGTCGGTCACGGAACCACGCCGCTCGTCACGACGCTCCCGACCGAGCGACCGCGCTCGGTCTCCTGCGGAGCGCCCGGGAGTCGCTGCGGGAGTCCGAGGCGCGTTACCGGCGGCTGTTCGAGAGCGTCACCGACGCCATCCTGGTCGTCACCTCCGAACGGGTGATCCTGGACTGCAACTCGGCCTTTCTCCGGCTCACCGGCTACGCTCGCGAGGACGCGGTCGGGCAGTGCACCTCGATGCTCTACGCGGCTCCCGAGGAGTTCGCGCGCGTCGGCCGCGAGCTGGCCGCCCTGCAGGAGCCGCACGTCGTACGCCAGGGGGAGATGCGCCGGAAGGACGGCTCGACGTTCACGGTCGAGGTGACGCTCTACCCGGTGGTGGCCGACGGCTCGGCCGGCCCCGGCTGGATCGGCTTCATCCGGGACGTTTCCGAGAGGCGTCACGCCGAGGAGGCCCTGCGCCGTCTGGCCGCCGTCGTGGAATCGAGCGAGGACGCCATCCTCAGCCAGACGCTCGACGGTACGGTCACGAGCTGGAACGCGGGGGCCGAGCGCCTTTACGGGTACGCGGCCGGGGAGATCCTCGGTCGGTCCGTGCTGACGATCCTGCCACCCGAGAGAGCGGAGGAGCTCGCCCCGGTCCTCCTGCGCGTCGCCCGCGGAGAAGCGGTCGATCACCACGAAACCGTCGGGCTGCGCAAGGACGGCCGCCGCGTGGACGTTTCCCTGACCGTCTCGCCGCTCCGGGACGCGGCCGGACGCACCGTGGGCGCTTCGGTCATCGCCCGCGACATCACCGAGGCCAGGACAGCCGAGCACGCCCTCGCCGCCAGCGAGGCCCTTCTCCGCCAGGTGCTCGAGACCCTGCCGGTCGGCGTCTGGATCGCCGACCACCGGGGCCGCTTGACCGTCGGCAACCCCGCGGCCCGGCGGATCTGGGAGGGTGCCCGGAACGTGGGCCCGGAAGGGTACGCCCAGTACAAGGGTTGGTGGAGTGAGACCGGCGAGCCCATGCGGCCGGATGAATGGGCCCTGGCGCGCGCGATCACACGGGGCGAGACGTCTCTCGACGAGCTCGTCGACATCCAGTGCTTCGACGGCTCCCGCAAGACGATCCTCAACTCGGCCGCGCCCATCCGCGGCGCCCGGGGAGAGGTCCTCGGGGCGATCGTCGTGAACCAGGACGTCACCGAGCGGCGACGCCTCGAGCAGCAGTTCCTCCAGTCCCAGAAGATGGAGGCGGTGGGCCGCCTCGCCGGGGGCGTGGCCCACGACTTCAACAACCTGCTGAGCGTGATCCTCGGGTACGGCGAGCTGGTTCTGCGCCGGCTCCCGGCGGGCGACCCCGCCCGAGAGAAGGTCGAGCAGATGGTCCGCGCCGCCGAACGGGGGGCCGGTCTCACCCGGCAGCTCCTGTCGTTCAGCCACCGCAAGGTCGGGCAGGCGACGACCCTCGACGTGAACCGCGTCGTGGGCGACATGGACAAGATGCTGAGGCGGTTGATCGGCGAGGACGTGGAGCTGGTCACGACGCTGGAGCGCGGCCTCGGCTGCGTCCGGGCCGACCCGGGCCAGGTCGAGCAGGTCGTCGTGAACCTGGCCGTCAACGCGCGTGACGCGATGCCCCGCGGGGGCCGGCTGACCATCGAGACGGCCAACGTGGAGCTGGACGCCGAATACGCCGAGAGCCACCTCGGCGTCTCGCCGGGCGCCTACGTCATGCTGGTCGTGAGCGATACCGGCCACGGCATGGACGCTGCGACGCTCGCGCACGCTTTCGAGCCCTTCTTCACCACCAAGGAGCGGGGGAAGGGGACCGGGCTCGGCCTCGCCACCGTCTACGGGATCGTCCAGCAGGCCAAGGGGTACGTCTGGGTCTACAGCGAGCCCGGCATGGGGACCCGCTTCAAGATCTATCTGCCCAGGGTGGACGGATCGGCGGAGCCGCACGCCGCGGCCCGTCCCGCGGTCCCCTGCGTATCGGGGAGGGAAACGCTCATGGTGGTCGAGGACGAGCCGGTCCTGCGGGCGCTGATCTCCGAGGCCCTGCAGGCGGCCGGCTTCAACGTGCTCTGCGCCAAGGACGGCGACGAGGCGCTGGGCCTGGCGCGCGCGCACACCGGCCAGGTCGACCTCCTGCTCACCGACGTCGTGATGCCGGGTCGGAGCGGGCCAGACGTGGCCGCGAGGCTGCGCGAGCTCCATCCCGCGCTCAAGGTGGTGTTCATGTCCGGCTACACGGGAGAGGTCCTCAACCAGCACGGGGCGCTGGAGGGGGCCCAGTTCCTCGAGAAGCCCTTCTCGCCCGACACCCTGTCGCGGAGGCTGCGCGACGTCCTGGACGCGCGATGACCGGCCCGCTCCTCGTCGTCGACGACAACTCGGCCTTCCTCAAGCTGGCCCTCCGGTTCCTCGGCCAGCACTCCGGCGCGGGCGACGTCCGCGGCGCCTCCGACGCTCGGGAGGCCCTGGCGATCGCCGAGGCGCTGCGCCCGCGGGCGGTAGTCGTGGACCTCGTCATGCCGGGTATCTCGGGGCTCGAGCTAATATCACAGCTTCGCGCGCTCCTGCCGGAAGCACGGATCGTGGCCTTCACCAGCTACGTGGAGGACGGCTATCGCCGGGCGGCGGAAGCCGCGGGAGCTCACGCGTTCGTGGCGAAGGAGCAGCTCGCGCTCGAGCTGATCCCCGCGCTCCGAGACGAGGGCTCCCCCGGGCCGGCCTGACCGCGCGGCGGCACGGAACCCCCGAACCGAAACTCTCGTACACTCGGGAACAGGTTTCGTTCGCGAGGGGCTAGTCCGTTCAGACGAATGAACCAGGAGCGATATCCATGAGATTGATCCGTGCCGCGGCACCGCTGCTCGCAGCGCTGCTGGCCGCCGGCCCCTCCGCTGCCGCCGACGCGTCCGGCGCGAAGAGGTTCGAGTGGTCGACGAAGTCGAAGGAGGCCAGGGCCCTCCTCTCCGAGCTCCAGGGGCGCATAGAGCACTTCCAGTTCGGGCCCAGCAACGTCGAGCTGGCCCGGAACCTGGTGGCCGCCGACCCCACCTTCGCCATCGGCCAGTACTACCTCTCGGTGGTGCTGCCAGGCGACGAGGCGCTGGCCACGTACGAGAAGTCCCTGGAGCTGGCCCGGAACGCCTCGGACGGCGAGCGCCGGTTCATCGAGGCCATGGTCCACGTCCGGCGCAACCAGGGCGCCGATTTCCGCAAGTCCATCGAGCCGATGGAGGCCCTGGCACGGGACTATCCCGGAGAGAGGCTGGTGTTCGCGATCCTCGGGCAGCTCCAGAACGGCGACGGCCGCTCGGACAAGGCCCGGGAGGCCTTCGAGAAGGCGCAGACGATCGGCCCGCGGAGCCCGCGCATCGCCTCGTTCCTGGCCGGCGACGACCTCTTGAAGGGTCGTTACGCCGAGGCCCGGGAGGCCTACGCCGCCATCGAGAAGGAGCTCCAGAAGGGATCGGCCCCGTTCTCGATCCGGTACGGCATCGCGTTCAGCCACCTGTACGAAGGAAGGCCGGACGCGGCTATCGAGTCGCTCGAGACCTACCTCGCCGAGTATCGCGCCGGGGGTCTCGACCAGCAGTTCCCCGAGGTCTTCATCTGGAACTCCATCGCCCGGATCCACCTCGAGACCGGCCGTTTCGAGCAGGCCATGAAGGCGTACGAGAGAGGCTACGACAGCGTTCCCGCGAGCAAGCTGCCGGAGGACCAGAAGACGACCTGGCTGGGACGCCTCCGCCACGGACGGTGCCGCGTGCTCGCGCGGATGGGCAAGCACGACGAGGCCTGGAAGGAAGCCGAGGCGGTCAAGGCGATGATCGAGACGGGCGGTGAGCCGGCGAAGCAGTACTGGCCGGCCTACCACTACCTGGCCGGCTACGTGAAGCTGGAGGCCGGCGAGAACGAGAAGGCCATCGAGCACCTCAAGCAGGCCGACCCCAACGACCCCTTCCACAAGCTCCTGCTCGCCCGCGCCCTCGAACGCGCGGGGCGCAAGGACGAGGCGAAGGAAGCCTACAAGCAGATCGTGGAGTCCGGCTGGCCCGGCATCGAGCGTCCGTTGGCGTTCGGGGAAGCCAAGAAGAAGCTGGAAACGCTGTAGACGCGAGCCGGATCCGTCCGGCCGGAGCCGTCGCGATCGGGGGCCCGCGGGAGAGCTTCCGCGGGTCCCCACCGTCGTCCGAGCGCGGGGCCGTCACGATCGACGGCGGTCATCGGCGGGACCGCCGTAGCTGGCCAGGTTGCGGGCGGTGTTGACGAGCCCCAGGTGCGAGAAGGCCTGCGGGAAGTTCCCCAGGAAGCGCTTTGCCGACGGGTCGTACTCCTCCGCCAGCAGGCCCACGTCGTTCTGCAGCCCGAGGAGCCTCTCGAACAAACGCCGCGCCTGGTCGTGGCGGCCCATCAAGACGTAGGCGTCGGCGAGCCAGAAGGTGCAGAGGAGGAACGCGCCCTCGCCCGGGGGCAGCCCGTCGACCGCTTCCGCGGTCGTGTACCGGCGCACGAAGCCGCTCTGGCCCAGCTCCTTCTCGATGGCAGCCACCGTCCCCGCGACCCGCGGGTCGCTCGCCGGGAGGAACCCCACCTGCGGCATCAGCAGGAGGCTGGCGTCCAGCTCCCGGCCGCCGTAGTACTGGACGAACGCCCCCCGATCGGGGTCGTAGCCCTTCGTGCAGACGTCCCGGTGCACCTCGTCCCGAAGCGCCCGCCAACGGTCCGCCGGCCCCCGCAGGCCGAACTCCTCGACGTCCCGGATGGCCCGGTCGAAGGCCACCCAGGCCATGAGCTTGGAATGTGTGAACTGCCGGCGCGGCCCGCGGACCTCCCAGATCCCCTCGTCCGGCTCCTCCCACCGGGACTCGAGGTAGTCGAGCAGCCCCCGCTCCACCCGCCAGCCGTCGGCGGTCGTCTGCAGGCCCAGGCGCCGCGCCTGGTGCAACGTGTCGGCGACCTCGCCGAACACGTCGAGCTGGAACTGCCCGTAGGCGGCGTTCCCCACCCTGACGGGTCTCGACCCTTCGTACCCGACGAGCCAGTCCAGGCTCAGCTCCGGCAGCCGACGCTCGCCCGACACTCCGTAGACCATGTGGAGCTGCGACGGCTTCCCCGCCACGGCCCGCAGCAGCCACTCCCGCCAGGCCCGCGCCTCCTCACGGTAGCCGTTCTGGAGCAGGGCGTAGAGCGTGAAGGTGGCGTCGCGGATCCAGCAGAACCGGTAGTCCCAGTTGCGCGCCCCGCCGATGTGCTCGGGCAGCGACGTGGTGGCCGCCGCGACCATCCCCCCGGTCGGCGCATAGGTGAGCGCCTTGAGCGTGATCAGCGAGCGCAGGACCGCCTCACCCCATTCCCCCCGGTAGGTGCAGCGCGAGGACCATCGGCGCCACCAGGCCTCGGTTGTCGCCACGGCGTCCCGCGCGTCGACCGAAGCACGGTTGCCGCCGACGCCGGACGGTTGCCAGTTCAGGACGAACGCGCGGCTGTCGCCCTCGCCGACCTCGAAGTCCCCCACCGTTTTGAAGTTCTCGCCGCGCAGGTCCACCTCGCTGTGGAGGCGCAGTTGGTCGGGCCCTGCTACCGCGACGATCCCGTCCGAGAGGCGCCGCACCCACGGGACCACCCAGCCGTAGTCGAACCGTATGGACAGCTCGGTTCGCATCGGCACACGCCCTCGGGTCCCCACCACCAGCCGTACGAGGTCCGCCTGCCGGGTCCGAGGCGGCATGCAGTCGACGACCTTGACCGACCCGGAATCGGTGTCGAACTCCGTCTCCAGAACGAGGGTCCCCGGCCGGTAGGCCCTTCGGACCCGGCGGACCTCAGCGGCCGGGGCGATACGCCAGCGTCCGTTGTCGGGGGTCCCCAGGAGCGCGGCGAAGCAGGCGCCGGAGTCGAAGCGCGGGAAGCAGAGCCAGTCGATGGAGCCGTCGCGGCCCACCAGCGCGGCCGTCTGGCAGTCCCCGATCAGCGCGTAGTCCTCGATGCGCAGTGATGACACTTTGAGCTCCCACGAGCTGGACCTTCGGCCATGAACGAGCCCGCGGCCGCGTCCGATTCCACGTTACCACTCGGCGGCGCGACTTCGCCCCGCGCGGCCCCGAATGGCGCCCAATCCCCGCCCCCCGGCAGGCTGCGGGTGGCCACGGGGTCAGAGCAGGGCGGGAACCAGATCCTCGAGCGGCCCTCGGACGACTGCCGCCGCGGCGTGGTCGAGGGGTGTCGGGTCGCGGTTCACGATCACGACAGGCACCCGGGACGCCACCGCCTGCTCCGGGACGGACGCGGCCGGGTAGACGAGGAGCGACGAGCCGAGGACGAGCATCAGGTCGGCGCCCCTGGCGAGGTCGAACGCTTCGGCCAGGACCTCGGTCGGCAGCGACTGTCCGAAGGATACGGTGGCCGGCTTGAGCAGGCCGTTGCACGCGTCGCAGCGAGGCACCTCGCAGCCGGCCTCCAGGCGCGCCTGGACGTCGCCCGCCGGAAGGGCGGCGCGGCAGGAAAGGCACTCCACGCGGCGGCTGGTGCCGTGCAGCTCGAGGACCCGCCGGCTGCCCGCCTCCTGGTGGAGACCGTCGATGTTCTGGGTGATCACCGCCATGAGGCTCCCCAGACCCTCGCGGCGTGCCAGGGCGAGGTGCGCCGCGTTGGGGCGCGCCGCGGCGAAGTCGCGGTAGGTCTCCTTCTTGTACCGCCAGTACTCGCGCCGCGCGTCCTCGCTCGCGAGGAACTCGGAGAACTCGACCTGGCGGTAGCGGCTCCAGATGCCTCCCGGGCTCCGGAAGTCCGGCACGCCCGACGCGGTGCTGATCCCCGCGCCGGTGAAGGCCACCGCGCGGCGCGCGCCCGCGACGAGCTTCCGGGCCCGCTCGATCCCGTCGCTCACCGGCGCCGGCCGTGACCGCCCGCCGGCGGCCGAGCGCGCAGGAGCCTCAACTGCCGGCGAACTGCACGCCCTCGAACACGAGGGTTGGCGTCCGCATGGACGAGTAGGGATAGGGGTCGTTCCCGACCGCCACCAGCCGTTTCAGCAGCTCGGCCATGTTCCCGGCCACGTTCATCTCCGACACCGGCTCGGCGATCACACCGTCCCGGACGCGGAAGCCCACGACGCCGAAGGAGTAGTCGCCGGTGGTGGCGTTGGAGTTTCCGCCGATGAAGCCGGTGACGAGGATGCCCTCCCGCATGTCGGCCAGGAGCTGGGCCTGCGACCTGTCCCCGAGCGTCCAGGAGAGGTTCGACTGGCCTCCCGTCGTGGGCGGCATCCCGAGCTTGCGCCCGTAGTAGGTGTCGACGTAGTAGTTGCGAAGGACGCCGCCCTCGAAGATCGGGATGGGCTTCGCCGCGATCCCTTCGCCGTCGAACAGGCGGGAGCCGAAGCCCTTGACGATCAGCGGGTCGTCCACCAGCGTGAACCGCTCGCTCGCGACCCGGGACCCCCGCTTGCCCTCCAGGAACGAGCGCTTCTGCTGGAGCGCCTGGCCGGAGAGCGGCGCCCCCAGCGCGCCGATCAGGCGTCCCCCCGCGCGGGCGTCCACCGCCATCGTCATCACCGCCGACTCGCCCTTCCTCGAGCCGAGACGCGCGAGCGCGCGCTGCGCCGCCCGCCGGCCCTCCGCCGCGGCCGGCGGCAGCTCGCCGATGAACCGCACTCCCGCCGCGGACCAGTCCGAAGGGCGGCGTCCGTCCTGGTCCTTCACCGTCACCGAGGCGTAGGTCCAGAACGACGTGTCCGCCCGCCGGCCCTGGAACCCGTTGGAGTGGACCCGTACGACCTCGGAACGCGTGTCGTTGAACCCCGTCGTCACCGAGAGGATCGACTCCGCCCCCTTCACCGCGCGGGCCGCCTCCTCGATCTCGCTGGCCAGGGCCCGGCGCCGCTCCGCGGTCACCGTCGCGTAGCCCGGGTCCTCGATCGCCAGGTCCACCTTCGCCTGGCCGGCGTAGAGGGCGGGCTCGGCCAGGCCGCGAGCGGGGTCGCGGGCCAGGCTGCGCGTCATCGCGATCGAGTCGGCGATGAACGTGGCCAGCGCCTCCGGCCTCAGGTCGCTCGAAGAGACGGAAGAGTAGCGGCCGTCCACGTAGAGCTGGAGCCCCACGCCCCGGGTGGTGGACTCGTTGATCTGCTCCAGCTTCCCGTCGCGCCACTGGACGTTCACCTCGCGGACGCGGTACGCGCGCGCGGCGGCCTCGTTCGCGCCCTTCTTGAGCGCGGTCCCCGTGCAGCCCTGGGCGACTTCCTCGAGGTCCCGGGCCTGTCCCTGGTCGAGCGCGCTCATGGCCTACCCCTTCTGCCCCTGGCCGCCCACGGTGATCGAAGACACCCGGACGGTCGGGATCCCCTGGGACACGGGAACGCGCTGGCCGTCCTTGCCGCACGTCCAGCCTCCCTCGTCGATGACCAGGTCGTCGCTGACCATGTCGATCCTCTCGAGGACCTTGGGCCCGTTGCCGATGATGTTGACGTCCTTTACCGGCCGGGTCAGCTTGCCCTCCTCGATGAGGTAGCCGTTCTTCACGTAGAAGGTGAAGTCCCCGGCGCCGATCTGCACCTGTCCGTTGGTGAAGTTCGTGCAGTACAAGCCGCGCTTCACCGAGGCGACGATCTCCTCCTTCTTGTGCGGGCCCGGAAGCATGTAGGTGGAGCGCATCCGCGGCATGGGAGCGTACTGGTAGCTCTCGCGCCGGCCGTTGCCGGTGGGCTTCACCCCGTAGTGCCGAGCCGAGATGGTGTCGTGGAGGTAGGTCGTCAGCACGCCGTCCTGGACCAGCGTCGTGCGCCCGGCCGCGTTGCCCTCGTCGTCGACGTTGATCGCGCCCCGCGCGCCCTCCTGGGTAGCCTCGTCCACGATGCTCACGAACGGCTTGGCCACGGGCTTGCCGATCCGGTCGGCGTAGATGGAGACGCCCTTGCGGTTGAAGTCCGCCTCCATCCCGTGCCCTATGGCCTCGTGGAGGAGGATGCCCGACGAGCCGGCTGCCAGCACCACCGGCATCTCGCCGGCGGGGGCCTGGACGGCATCGAACAGCACGGTGGTCCGCGACACCGCCTCCCGGACCATGCGGTCGAGCCGCTCGGCGTCGTAGTAGCCCAGGTCGGACCGGGCCGCGACGTTGTAGCCGTTCTGCTCGCGCCGACCGTCCTGCTCCGCCACGCAGGACAGGTAGAGGCTCGTCATCGGCTGGACGTCCTCGACGATCCGGCCGCTGCTGTCCGCGATGAGGATGACGGACACCTGGTCGCTGAATCCGATCGAGACCTTGCGGACGCGGGGATCGGCCTTGAACACCTTCTCGTTGAGGCCGTTCAGTATGGGCATCTTCTGCTCGGGACGGACGTCCTCCCAGCGCAGCTTGACCGGGTACCGCGAGGGCAGGTCAGCGACCGCGTGAAAGTGCGGCGGCAGCGCCCTGGCCGGTCCGTCCGCGATCGCCGCCGCCGTGCGGGCCGCGAGCTTCAGCCCCTCGCGAGTCAGGTCCTCGGTGAACCCGTAGCCCGTCTGGTCGCCCTGGACCACGCGGACGCCCACGCCCAGCTCGACGTTCGCGTAGGCGCGGTTCACCTCGCCGTCCTCCAGGCCGAACTGGTTGCCCACCCGGTGCTGGAAGAACACGTCGGCGTATTCGCCGCCGCTCTCCAGGGCGGCGGCCAGCGTCTCGCGGATCATCCGCTCGTCCACTCCGAAGCGGGCGAAGTAGCCGACTCCCGGCGTGGGCCCGGGGGCCCCGAGGGCGGAGGCCGGTCCCAGCATGAGGTCGGAGACGCTGGTGGCGGCGAGCGTCGCCGCTCCCAGGCCGACGAAGGTACGGCGGGAGACTCCCCGATCTTCGGACATGACGGTCTCCTCTCTGGGTCTCATGCGGACTTGAAGCCGCGGTCTGTCACGGTGACTCGGCAGGATAGCGGCCGCCTCCCGGGCGCGTCAAGGAGCGCGGGCGGGACTCAGCGCTCCGGCGGCAACTCGACCGTGAAGACCACGCGCCCGGTGAGGTCGTGGATCCGCACCGTCATGACCTCGGTGGCGGCGGCGACGTGGACACTCCCGAAGAACTGCAGGCCCTCGGCCGGCGGCCGGTTCGGCTTCATACCCGGCGGAATCCCCAGGAACCGGACCTCCGGCCCGAAGGTGTCGTCCAGCTCGGCGGGACCGAAGGTACCGGCGTGGAGCGGCCCGGCAACGAACTCCCAGAAGGGCCGGAAGTTCTTGAACCGGGCTCGGGCGGGATCGTAGCGGTGGGCCGCCGCGTAGTGCACGTCGCCGGTGATCCACACGACGTTGTGGACGTCCCGGTCGCTGAGGCTCCCGAGCAGGGAGGCGATCTCGAGCTCGCGTCCCGACGGCGGCCCGTCGCCGTTGGCCACCGCCTCGAAATGACCCGGGCCGTCCGGCACGAGCAGGCCGAGCGGCATGTCGCAGGCCACGACCTTCCACGTCGCCGGCGACCGTGTGAGGCCGTCCGCCAGCCAGGCGAGCTGCTCCGCTCCCAGGATGGCGGTGGCCGGGCCGCGCTCCCCCTGCCGGTTCGGCGAGTTGGGGCCGCGGTACGACCGGAGGTCGAGGGCGAACACCTCGAGCGTGGGGCCGTACGGCAGCGAGCGGTAGCCGCGCTCGGGGTCGTCGCTCGCGCGCCGTATCGGGTAGTGCTCGAAGAAGGCCCGCCGGGAGCGGGCGGCCAGGAGGGCGACGCTCTTGATACGGTAGCGCGGGTCGTCGAGGACCTCCTCCGGGTACCAGTTGTTCACCACCTCGTGGTCGTCCCACAGCACGACCAGCGGTACCTCGGCGTTGAAGCGGCGGACGTTCTCGTCGAGGAGGTTGTAGAGGTGGTTGCCGCGGAACTCGTCCAGGGTCTCGGCCACCTTGGACTTGGCCGGCGTGACCAGGTTCCGCCAGACGGTGCCGTCCTCGAGCCGCACCTCGGGAAGCAGCGGGACGTCGGCGTAGCAGGTGTCGCCGCAGTGGACGAAGAAGTCCGGAGCGGCTCGGCGCATCACTTCGTACAGCCGCATCCCGCCCCGGTCGGTATCGATCCCCCACCCCTGCCCCGCGGTGTCCGCCGACCAGGCGAACGTCACGTCGCGGGGCACCGCCGGAGCGGAGAGGAACGTGCCCGCCGCCGGCAGGCTCCACGTGCGCAGGTCGCCCAGGTCCTGGAACAGGACGCGGTAGGTGATCCGCTGCCCGGCGGGGAGGCCGGTCAGCTCCACCTGTGCGGTGAAGCCGTCCTCCTCCAGGGCTGCCGGACCCACGACCGTGCGCGCGTCGGCGAACGAATCGCGGGTGGCGTACTCGACCACGATCCGAGCGGGCCGGTCGGTACGGCTCCAGACCGTGGCCCGGCCGGTGGTCACGTCCCCGACCGAGGCTCCCTGCCCCACCGCGGGACGGCGCACGTCGCCCGTGATCACGGCGGGAAAGCCGACCCGCGGCGCCCCGCCAAGCGCCGCGGCACCCGCGGCCACAGATCCGCGGAGGAACGCGCGCCGGCCTGCCGGGCGGCTCACTGGCCCGGCGCCGGTCCCGCCAGGTCGCGGGCGGCGGGATAGCCCGGGATCCCCCGGGCCGCGCGGACCGCCCGCACGACCGCCTGCGCGACGACGTCCGCCGCCATGGCGCCGATGGCGCCCACGTGGGCCTGGAACCCCGGCGCTCCGGTGGCCAGGACGAAGACGGTGTCGCCGTCCACCGGCAGGTGGACGGGGTGGATGGCGCGGGCCAGCCCGTCGTGGGCCATCTGCGCGACCTTCCGGGCCTGGGCCTTGGTCAGACCGGCGCTCGTGGCGACGACGCCCAGCGTCGTGTGCTCGTGGGCGGGCGGCGGAGCCGGCAGGCGCAGCAGGGCGCCGGAGCGGACCAGCGTCCGCGCGTCCACGAGACCCCGGCCGTCGTCGGTGCGTACCCCGGCGACGACCTGTGCCGTTTCGGGATCCACAACGTCCCCCGCCGCGTTGACGGCGACGAGCGCGGCGACCACCAGGTCCCCCACCGCCATCGCCGCCGTGCCGACGCCTCCCTTCATCGCTCGTCCGCGTCCGAGCAGCTTCCCCACGGTCGCCCCCGCTCCCGCACCGACGTTCCCCTCGGCCACCGGGCCGGCGCCGGCGGCCTTCGCCGCCTGGTACCCGCACTCCGCGGTCGGCCGGACGCGGGGGTCTCCGCCCACGGGCAGGTCGAAAAGGATGGCTGCGGGCACGATCGGCACGCGGGCGACGCCGGCGTCGTAGCCGACGCCGCGCTCCTCCAGGTACCGCACGACGCCGCTGGCCGCGTCCAGGCCGAAGGCGCTCCCCCCGGACAGCACGATCGCGTGCACGCTCTCCACGAGGTTCGACGGGTCGAGGAGGTCCGTCTCCCGAGTCCCGGGCGCGCCGCCACGGACGTCCACCGCGCCCACCGCCCCGGCCTCGGCCAGGACCACGGTGCACCCCGTCGGCCGTTCCACGAGCGTGTGATGGCCGACCTTGACGCCCGGCACGGCGGTGAGGCCCTTCGCGGCGGCATCCTCGGCCCCGCTCGCCGGGCCGCTCACAGCCAGCATGCCCGAAAGGGCGAGAGCGCCCCGCCGGCCGGGCCGGCGGGTGCCGTGCGCTCGACGGGTCGTGGCGTCGCCATCCAACGCGTCTCCTCCCAGGGCCCGCGACGCACCCTCGAGGTCGCTGCGGGCCGCCGCGCGACCTCGGGTGGGGAGCTTCGCCCCCCGCGGTCAGACCACGGCCCGGTCCGTGGTCTCCAGGGCCCGGTCGACGATCGCGAAGCCCTCGCGCATCTCCGCCTCGGTGATGCACAGCGGAGGGTTGGTGAAGAAGGTGTTCCAACGGACGAAGGTGTAGAGCCCCTCCTGGCGGAAGAACCGGCCGAGCGCCGCCATCTCCTCCGAAGCGCCGTTGAACGGGGCCATGGGCGTGCGCTTCTCTCGGTCCCGCACCAGCTCCACGATCCCGAACAAGCCGATCGACCGCGTGGCCCCGACGCTGGCGTGACGCGAGGCCAACCCGTCGTGCAGCTCCTTCATCAGGGCACCCATGCGCCGCGCGTTCTCGATCAGCCCGTCCTCCTCGTAGGCCGCCAGTGTCGCCAGGGCGGCGGCGCAGGCGAGGGGATGGCTGTTGTACGTGAGCCCGCCCCAGAACACCCGGTCCTCGAAATGGCGCGCGATCTCGCGGCGCATCCCGACTGCGCCCAGGGGCACGTACGCGCTGGTGAGGCCCTTGGCCATGGTGAGCAGATCCGGCACGACCCCCCAGTGGTCGACCGCGAACCACGCGCCGGTGCGCCCGAACCCCGACATGACCTCGTCGCAGACCATCAGGATCCCGTGGCGCGTACAGATCTCACGCACGCCCTCGAGGTAGCCGTCGGGAGGCACCAGGATCCCGTTGGTCCCGGTGACCGGCTCGAGGAAGAAGGCGGCGATGGTGGAGGGCCCCTCGAGCTGGATGACTTCCTCCAGGCGCGACAGCGCCTGGTCCACCGGCTCCCAGCCGCGCTCGATGCCGTGGTACGGGTCGAGGACGTGCACTACCCCGGGCAGGCCGGGCTCGGCGGCCCAGCGCCGCGGGTCGCCGGTCAGCGTGATGCTGCCCGCGGTGGCGCCGTGGTACGAGCGGTAGCGGGCGAGGACCTTGTGGCGGCCGGTGTAGAGCCGCGCCAGCTTCAGGGCGTTCTCGTTGGCTTCCGCCCCGCCGTTGGTGAAGAAGAAGGTGTCGATGTCGCCGGGCGTCACCTCGGCGAGCTTCGCCCCCAGCCGGGCCCGCGCCTCGGTGGCCATGAACGGGCTGGCGTACGCGAGGCGGGCCGCCTGCTCCTGGATCGCCCGGACGACGCGTTCGTCCCCGTGGCCCACGTTCACGCACATGAGCTGGCTGTTGAAGTCCAGGAAGCGCTTCCCCTCCGGCGTCCAGAAGTAGACTCCCTTCGCGCCCGCCACCGGAATCGGGTCCACCTTGGCCTGCGCCGACCACTCGTAGAGGGTGTGCCTCCTCGACAACTCGACGATCTCGTCGCCGGTCATCGGCTTCGGCGGCTCGGTCATGGGTCCTCCGGTGGCCTCCCGCGCGCCGGGGTCGGGGGCACGTTCGCCGGCCGAATCATACGCCGGCCCGGCCGGATCCCGGCGTCCGGCCCAGCGCCGCGACCGCGCAGCCGGCGGCGGCCGCCAGCAGTCCCAGAAGGGCGGGCGAAAAGGGCCCCAGGCCCGCGCCCTCCGTGGCGACGTAGACCGCTGCCGTGACCGACACGCCGCCGGCGACGGCCGCCAGCGCCTCGGGTGGGCCCACCCGCGTGAGGTAGAGCCCCGCCACGACGGGGACGAAGAGCGCCACGCTCATGAGCGTGTAGAACACCGAGAGCACGCCGATGATCGTCGAGGCCACCATCGCCAGGCCGACGCCCAGCGCACCCCCGGCCACCGCCGCGCCCCGCGCCACCGCCAGGACCTGGCGGTCGCTGGCGCCCGGGTTCACGAAACGGCGGTACAGGTCCTGGGACAGCGACGTCGACAGCATGAACAGGATCGCGTCGGCGGTGTTGACCTCGGTCGAGAAGATGGCGGCCAGCCCGAGGGCGCCCAGCAGCGGCGGGAGGTCGTGCATCAGCACCATGGGCAGGGCCAGCTCGGGGTTGCCGAGATCGGGGTGTCGGGCCCGGGCCACCATCCCGAGGGCGACGGGAAAGAAGGCGAACACCAGCAGGACGGCCGCGTTGGCGCCGACCCCGAGCCGGACCGCGCGGTCGTCCCGGGCGCCGTACACCTTCTGGAGGAGCCCGGGTGAAACGATGAACGCCGGCGCCAGCATCGCCAGGTATGCGACTCCCGAGCGACTGCCGCCCAGAAAGCTCCAGTATTCCTGCGTGCCCGGCGTCCCGGCGGCCACCGCCTGCCATCCCCCCGCGGCCGACACCGCGGCCGGAACCAGCAGCGAGAAGACGACCAGCTCCAGCACGAGCTGGAGCGTGTTCAGCCAGGCGGCGCCCAACAGACCCCCGGCGGCGAAGTAGGTCGTCATCACCGCGCCGCCCACCAGGCAGCCGGCGGGCTTGGGGAGCCCGAGCACGACGTGCAGGACCCAGGCCACCGCGATGAGCTGGCCCGCCAGGATGGCGAGCGTCCCGACCCACAGGAGCGAGGCGACGATCCCGCGCACCCGCCGGTCGTACCGGTGCTCGAGGTAGTCGCCCACCGTGTGGAGGCCGTTCTCGGCGGCGATCCGGCGGATCCGGGGCCCGACCAGGAAAGCGAGCGCCAGCGAACCGAGCCCCGCCGAGCCGACCCACCACCACGCGCTCAACCCGTCCTGGTACCCGCGGCCCGCCGCGCCCACGGTGGATCCGGCCCCGATGTTGGCCGCGACCAGGGTGGCGAAGAGGAGGCCGGGCCCGAGCCGGCGGCCGGCCACGAAGAAGTCGGGCGACGCCTTGACGCGCCGGCCGATCCAGAGACCGAGTCCGATCTGGAGGGCCGAGTATCCGAGGATGAGCGCGAGAGCGAGGCTCACGGGTGCCCGGGGAGCCTAGCAGGGCGCCCAGGGAACCGTCCACCTCGACGCGTGCCCCGCGCCGGCTCGATCCCGACGCCCGGGGGCACTATGCTTGGATCCCATGCCGACGCTGGACAGCTTCGTCGAGGGTCTCCGTGGGCTGGCCGAGGGCACCTTCGACGAGGAGACCGTGCATCGCTATATCCGGGACAACCCGGTGGAGCCGGCCACCCTGGCCCCCTACCTCCACTACCGTCCGACCCACTACACCCGCAACCTCGTCTTCAAGTGCGACGTGTTCGAGCTCATCGCCATCTGCTGGGACGTCGGCCAGGTGTCCAGGATCCACAACCACGCGGGCCAGCGGTGCTGGATGGCCGTCCCCATCGGCCGCCTCGCCGTGCAGAACTACCGTGTCGTGCGCCAGGACGTGGCGACCGGTTTCTGCAAGCTCGAGGAGGCCCACCGGGTGGAGATGGACCCCGCCCATCCCGCCTACGTCGAGCAGGAGCTCCCCGTCCACTCGGTCTTGAACCCGCGCGAGTACGGCGCGCGCGCGACGAGCCTCCACCTCTACTCCGCGCCGTACGATCACTGCCTCGTGTACACGCCAGAGAAGAGCTCGTACTGCGAGGTGCCCCTCTTCTACGACACGGAGTACGGCCGCCCGGCGGCCGGGTCGCGCACCCCGGGCCGCAGTGAGGACTGATCCGCCATGAGACACGCCCGTCGCCCGTCGCGCCTCGTCCTGCCCGCCCTCGCCGTGCTGGCCCTCGTCGGGTCGGCCTGTCGCGAGACCTCCATCAACCGCCTGCTCGCCGAGCCCCACCGCTACCGCGACGACGAGGTGGCGCTCTCGGGCACCGTGGTCCGCAGCGTGTCCGTCCTCGGCCACGGGGCCTATCGCCTCGACGACGGCACCGGGACCCTCTGGATCGTCTCCACCCGGGGTGTTCCGCGCCAGGGCGCGCGGGTCCGGGTCCGTGGACGGCTGCAGGACGTTGCGGACCTGGGGTCGCTGGTTCCGCTCCCCCCCGAGGTGGGCTCGGGCCTAGTGCTCATGGAGACCGAGCACCGGGCCAAGTAGCCGCTTACGGCGGCCGATCGGCCGTCGAGACGCCGCCCGTGTCCGATGCTCGGCCAGCCGGCCGGTCACGGGAGGTCCTCCCGACTCGGTTTCGCCCAGACTGCTCAAGAGCTTACGACGACCCCTCACGGTGCTGCGGCACGGCATCCCGCTTGCTCGTCCGCGCCCGTGGTGCTCCCATGACCGCCGAAATCATCGCCGCCGTAGCCACGGTCTGCGCGATCTCCCTGGCCGCGCGGCTGTCCCGCGCGCGCGCCGCCGCGGAAGACGTGCTGGCCGCGGCCTGGAGCCGCGCCGAGGTGGTCGAGAGGGAGCTGGCCGACCTGCGCCGCCGCCACGGCCAGCTCCAGCAGGATCAGCAGTTCCTCACCCAGTTCCTCCGGGAGTTCCCGCACTTGACGCGCGAGCTCCACAGCGGGTCCACCGGACGGCAGATCCCGAGGACCCTCCTGAACGTGGTGATGCGGAGCCTGTCGCCGAGGCAGGCGCTGGTCCTGGTCAGGCGGCGCCCCACCGAGACCGATCCGGGGCGCGGCTCACGCTTGATCGTGGCGGCGGCGTCGGCGGAGTGCGGCGTCTCGCCCGGGACCGAGATCGCTATGGGTCAGGGAAGGCTCGGGTTCGCCGCCGAGACGCAGCGGGTGATGAACCGTGCGGACTTCGACGCCGAGACCGCGGTCGCCCGCGCCCGGTTCCGCCAGGACGCGCTGGCCGGCTTCGAGCCCGACCTCGTAGCCCCCATGGTCTTCGAGGCCGAGACGCTGGGGCTGATCGCGCTGGCGCGGCCCGCGCGAACCGCCGAGGACGCCAAGGCGGCGCTCAGGCTGGTCGCCCAGACCGGGGCGCAGGCCCTCCAGAGCGCGGCGGCCTATACCCGGATCAAGCATAGCGCCGAGGTCGACGGCCTGACACGCGTTTTCAACAAGCGACAGATGACGAAGACGCTGGCGGAGCTGATCTACGAGGCCAGCCAGGGCACCGGCGCGGTGTCGATCTTCCTGTTCGACGTCGACAACTTCAAGAACTACAACGACCTGAACGGCCACGTGGCCGGCGACGGGATCCTGCAGCTCCTGGCCCGGCTGGTCCAGGAGAACATCCGCAAGCAGGACGTCTTCGGCCGGTTCGGGGGCGAGGAGTTCCTCCTCGTGCTGCCGCAGACGCGGCTCCCCCAGGCCCTCGCCGTCGCGGAGAAGATCCGCTGGGTCGTCTCCGCCCATTCGTTTCCCCACCGCGAGCGCCAGCCGCTCGGCTGCGTCAGCGTGAGCGGCGGGGTGGCCGAGTTCCCCGCCAGCGCCCAGGACAGCACGGCCCTGCTGCGCTCGGCGGACGCGGCGCTCTACGAAGCCAAGCACCAGGGCCGCAACCGCGTTCTCCCCGCCGCCCGGGCCTACCTCAGCGAGGAGGAGCCGGTGTTACCCGGCGGGAGAGCCGACGACGGAGACGTCCGGACGTGAGGAACAGGGAGGCGTGATGCATTCCGAAGCGATCCCGTACCGGGAGCGCATCCAGGACCTGCGAGACATCCTGGAGCGCCAGGGGAGCCTGGGGCTGCTCCTCATCGACGTCTCCCGCCTCGTCCAGGTCGAGAACGACTACGGTCCCGGGGCGTTCCGCCAGGTACTGGCCACGGCGGGCGACCTCGTGGCGGAGCTGAAGGGGACCGAGGTCCGCAACGCCGACATCCTCGCGATCAGCGACCGCGGGGGCGACGCGTTCCTGGTGTTCCTCTCCCCCAAGCGCTACGGCGCGCCGGCGCGCATCGCCGACCTGCGGGGCCTCGCGGAGCGGGTCGAGGAGCACCTGAACCGGCGGCTGGCGCGGGTCACGTCCCCCTACATCCGCAGCCGGAGCGAGGTCACGGTGGCCTTCTCGATGGTCTTCTTCAACCCCCTGGTCATGGCCGAGAGGCTGGTGGGCCGGCTGGTGGAGGACGCCCGCGAGTGCGTTCGGGTGCGCCGGATGCAGCGCGAGTTCAACAAGCGGTGCCGGCTCCAGGAGCTCCTCCTCGACGAGCTGGTCACCACTGTCTTCCAGCCCGTCGTGGCGCTCCGGGATGGGGCCGTCATCGGGTACGAGGCCCTGTCTCGCGGTCCCGCCGGGACCGAGTACCACGCCGCCACGCGCCTTTTCGAGTTGGCGGCCGAGTCCGACATGACCTTCGAGCTGGACCGTAACTGCCGGCGCCAGGCGCTGCTGTCCGCGCGCAACCTGCCGCCCGGCTCCAAGCTCTTCCTCAACGTGTTCCCCGCCGCCATGTTCGACCCCGAGTTCCAGGGCGGCGGCCTCATCGAGTCGCTGGAGAGGCTGGGCCTGAGCCCGGAGCGGATCGTCCTCGAGATCACCGAGAAGTGCGCGATCGAGAACTACACGCTGTTCGTCGAGGCGCTGCATAACTTCACCCAGATGGGCTTCTCGGTCGCCGTCGACGACATCGGAGCCGGGTACTCGGGGCTGGAGAAGATCGCGCACCTCAACCCGAGGTACCTCAAGTTCGACATGCAGCTCGTCCGGGGCATCGACGCGAGCTTCGTGCGCCGCGAGATGGCCCGCGCCCTCAAGCACTTCGCGGACAAGATGGACTCGACGATCATCGCCGAGGGCATCGAGACCGACGGCGAGCTGCACACGCTGCTGGACCTGGGAATCGAGTACGGCCAGGGCTTCCTGATGGGCAAGCCCGACGCCCGGATCCCGGCCCCCCAGCCGATCAGCCTCGGCCGCCTCGAGGGGTTCGCCGCAACCGCCTGAGCGGTCAGCTGCGCGCCTCCCGGCCGATGCAGTAGAGGTGGCGTTCGCCCCGCACGTATATCCGGCCGCCGGCCAGGGCGGGTGACGCGTACACGGACTCCTTCAGCGAGCTGGTGCCCAGCACCTCGTGGACCGGTCCCGCCTTCACCACGAAGCCGTCACCGTCCTCGCTGAACAGGAGGATCTTGCCGTCGAAGGCCACCGGCGAGGCGGTGAACGTGGTCGGGACGGGGACTCGCCCTCCCTCGTACTTCACCTCGCCGGTGCGCGCGTCCAGGCACGTCAGCAGGCCCTTGTCCGTCATCAGGTAGACGTAGTCGCCGTAGAGGATGGGGGAAGGGACGTAGGCCGTCCCCTTGGAGTACCTCCAGAGGATCCGGGCCGAGCCCGTCACGTCCCCGGAGCCACCCGCCCGGACCGCGAAGGCCACCTTATCCGGGTAACCGGCCGACACCACGACGAGGTCCTCCGAGGCCACCGGCGAAGGGATGGCGTTGCTGGCGACGCCTTTGCACCGCCACAGCTCGCGTCCCGTGTCGGGATCGTAGGCCACGATCGCCTCGTTGCCGCTGGTGACCAGCTCGGAGCGCCCGCCCGCCCGGACGATCAGCGGCGTCGACCAGCTCACCTGGACCTGGCGCGGGGTCCGCCACACCTCCCGGCCGGTCTCGGAGTCGAGGGCGGCGACGAAGGAAGCGGCGCCGCCGTCTTCGTCGCACTGCACGATCACGAGGCGGCCGTGCAGTATGGGAGAGGTGCCCGTCCCCATCCCCAGCGTGGGCGTCTTGCCGAGGCTGGCCTTCCACGCCAGCTTGCCGTCGAAGTCGTAGGCGTAGAGGCCCTCGGTGCCGAAGAAGGCGTAGACGCGGCTGCCGTCTGTCGCCGGCGTGGGCGAGGCGAAGCTGCCCTTCTCGTGCCGGTTGTCGTAGGGAGCGCCTTCCCAGGCAGTTTTCTCCCACACGACGCGGCCCGTGCCCGCGTCCAGGGCGAGCACCCTGTACGAATGGCGCCGGTCCGCCCCGATGCTGGCCGGGTGGAGGAACTCCTTGCCCTCGTCCAGGTGAACGACCGCCCTGGCCCCCGGCACCACGTCCCCCTCCACCGCGGTGGTGAGGAAGATGCGGTCCCCCCACACGATCGGTGACGAGTGACCGCGGCCCGGGATGGGCGTCTTCCACCGGACGTTTTCGGTGTCGCTCCAGCGGTCGGGGAGGCCGTTCTCCCGCGAGATCCCCTGGCCGTCCGCTCCGCGCCACTGCGGCCAACGCTTCGCGGGCGGGCTCGCCCCCAGCGCCGCTGGAGCCACGAGCGCGATCGTCGTCGCCCACCGGCGCGCTCTCGACCCTCGCCTCATCGCGTCCCTCCGCATCTTCTTGGCCTCCAACACGTTGGATGCACCCTCGCGCCCCGATCGCGAGTATAGCCGGGCCGTCCGTCGATCCGGACCGGACCGCCCGCGGGCGCGCGAAGGTGCGCGGGCTTGATTCGGGAGAACGACGGTTTAACATCGCCGGTAGGCCGGCGGAGTCCGCGGCGCCGGCTTGATGACTTTTCACATCCTTACACGCGCCTTCCGGGTAACCTCGTGGATGGGAGGACGATGCTGAAGATGCTGAACAAGATGCCTCGCGCGCCGCTCGCCAGCGTCCTCGTCCTGGTCGTGGCCTCGGTCGGCGCCGCCGCCGGCGACTGGACGCACTGGCGCGGCCCGGGCCGCGACGGGCGCAGCCCCGAGCGCAACCTTCCCACCCGGTGGTCGCCGGACGGCGAGAACCTCGCCTGGAAGGCTCCCTACGGGTCGCGCTCGACGCCCATCGTCATGGGCGGCCGGCTCTACCTGCAGAACGCGGCCGGGAAAGGCGCACGCCTCCAGGAGAGGGTCCTGTGCCTGGACGCCGCCACGGGCAAGCTGATCTGGGAACACCGGTTCAACGTCTACTCGAGCGACGTCCCGCCCCACCGCGTCGGGTGGGCGTCGCCGGTCGGCGACCCCGGGACCGGGAACGTCTACGCCTTCGGCGTCGGCGGGACGCTGCTGGCCCTGACCCGGGACGGCAAGCCGCTCTGGGAGCGCTCGCTGGGCGAGGATTTCGGCCTTGTCACCACGCATGGAGGCCGCACCGTATCGCCGGTGATCGAAGGCGACCTTGTCATCGTCAGCGGCATCAACTCGGGCTGGGGCGAGCAGGCGCGCGGGGGGCACCGGTTCATGGCCTTCGACAAGAAGACCGGGACGACGGTGTGGGTCAACGCCCCGGGAGGACGCCCGTTCGACACGACCTACTCCCCCGCGATCGCGGCGGAGGTCGGCGGCACGCGGCTCCTGATCGCCGGAGGGGGCGACGGCGCCTTCCACGCGCTGAAGCCCCAGACCGGCGAGCCGGTGTGGCGCTACGGGATCAGCAAGCGCGGCCTGAACGCCGGCGCCGTCGTCCATGGCACTACCGCCATCGTCAGCCACGGCGAGGAGAACCTCGACTCCAGCGACATGGGGCTGCTCGCCGCCGTCGACGCCTCGGCCAAGGGGAAGATTGGGAAGGAGCAGGTGAAGTGGACGGTCAAGGGCTTCCTGGGAGGCTATTCCTCCCCGATCCTCGACGGTGAGCGGATCTACCAGGTCGACAACGGCGCCAACCTCTTCGCCTTCGACGCCGGCACCGGACGCCAGCTCTGGATGCTGAACCTGGGGACGATCCAGAAGGGCTCCCCCGTCCTGGGGGACGGCAAGCTCTACGTCGCCAGCGAGAACGGCCGCTTCTTCATCCTACGCCCCGGCACCGACAAGGCGGAGGTGCTGGACGAGGACCAGCTCGGCACGGAGGCCGCGCCGGAGGCGGTGGTCGCGTCGCCCGCCATCTCGGAAGGGCTCGTCTTCGTCGCCACCGTCGACAACCTGTACTGCTTCGGCCGCAAGACACCGGGTGAGCCGGCCTCCGCCAGCGCTGCCTCCCCGGATCCGGCGCCGCCCGGGACCGCTCCCGCCCACGTCCAGGTCGCGCCCACCGAGCTGGTGCTGAAGCCCGGCGACTCGGCGAAGCTCGAGGCCCGGCTGTTCGACGCCCAGGGACGCTTCATCCGCGCGGACCCGGCCGCTGCGTGGTCTCTCGATGGGCTGCGCGGGACCCTCGCTGCGGGTACGTTCACCGCCGCCGCCGACGGCGGCTCCCAGGCCGGGCTCGTGAAGGCCGCCGCCGCCGGCCTCACCGGAGCGGGCAGGATCAGGGTCGTCGCTCCCCTTCCCTGGGCCCTCGACTTCGAGTCGGTCGAGGCAGTGCCTCGCCACTGGATCAACGCCACCGGCAAGTTCGCGGTGCGGGCGACCGAGCAGGGAACGGTGCTGGTCAAGCTGGCGGACAACGCCTTCACCAAGCGGGCCCGCGCCTACCTGGGCTCGTCGGACTCCTCCGACTACACGGTGGAGTCCGACGTGCTGGCCAAGGAGCAGCGGCGCCAGATGGGCGATGCCGGCGTCGTGGCCCAGCGCTACTCCCTGGTGCTTTTCGGCAACCACCAGCGGCTGGAGCTGCAGGCCTGGCAGCCGGAGACCGAGCGCACGGTCACGGTGCCCTTCTCTTGGAAGCCCGACACGTGGTACCGCATGAAGCTCCAGGTCGAGAACCTGCCGGACGGCGTCGTCCGGGCCAGGGGCAAGGCTTGGCCGGCCGCGGAGCCCGAGCCCTCCGCCTGGACCGTCGAGCGCGTCGACCCGATCCCCAACCGCCAGGGCAGCCCGGGGATCTACGCCGACGCGCCTCTAGAGGTCTTCTTCGACAACCTCAAGGTGATTCCAAACCGATGAGACTCCTGCCCGACGAGAGACGGCTCCGGAAAGGGGGCCTCGCGGCCCTCGGCGCATCCCTGGCATTCATCCCCTTCGCGGTGTCGGCCGCCAACGTCCCCAGCGTCCCCGCCGACTGGCCCATGTGGGGGGGCACCCCTGAGCGCAACATGGTCTCCTCCATGAAGGGGCTGCCGACCTCATGGGACGTGAAGACCAAGAAGAACGTCAAGTGGGTGGCCGCCCTCGGGTCCCAGACCTACGGCAACCCCGTGGTCGCCGGCGGGATCGTACTCGTCGGGACCAACAACGAGGCTCTCCGCGACCCCAAGCAGGACGGAGACCGCGGGGTCCTCATGGCGTTCCGGGCGGAGGACGGCGAGTTCCTCTGGCAGTCCACCCACGAGAAGCTGCCGGCCGGGCGCGTGAACGACTGGCCCTACCAGGGCGTCTGCTCCTCGCCCCTCGTCGAGGGCGAGCGTGTGTACTACGTGAGCAACCGCGGCGAGGTCATGGCGCTCGACGCCCAGGGGTTCCGCGACGGCGAGAACGACGGCCCGGTCACGGACGAGAAGCTCACCGGGCCCGAGAACGCGGACGTGCTCTGGCGCTTCGACATGATGGAGGAGGTCGGCGCCTTTCCCCACAACATGTCGAACTCCTCCCCCGTCTCGTTCCAGCACCTCATCTACGTGAGCACGTCCAACGGCCAGGACGAGAGCCACGTGCACGTCCCCTCCCCCCGCGCACCGGCGATCATCGCGCTGGACAAGAACACCGGGAAGCTGGTCTGGGAGGACAACTCGGTGGGCGAGCGCATCCTCCACGGCCAGTGGGCCTCGCCCACGGTCGCGCGGATCGGAGGAGTCGACCAGGTCATGATCGGCCAGGGCGACGGCTGGATCCGCGGGTACGAGGCACTGACCGGGAAGAAGCTCTGGGAGTTCGACACCAACCCCAAGGACTCGGTGTGGCCGAAGACGCGCAACGAGCTGATCGCCACCGCCGTCGTGTACGACGGCCTCGCCTACATCGCCAACGGACAGGACCCTGAGCACGGCGAGGGCATCGGCCACCTCTACGCGATCGACCCCACCAAGCGCGGCGACATCACCGAGACCGGGCGGGTCTGGCACTACCAGAAGATCCGCCGCAGCGTCTCCACCGCCGCCATCGCCGACGGGATCGTGTATTACCCGGACTTCAGCGGGTTCCTCCACGCCCTCGACGCGAAGACCGGCCAGGTCCACTGGGTCCACGACATGCTCGCGGCGCTGTGGGGCTCGGCCCTGGTCGCGGACGGCAAGGTCTACCTGGGTGACGAGGACGGCGACGTGGTGATCCTGCAGGCGGGCAAGGAGACGAAGGTCATCGGCGAGATGACCATGGGCAGCTCGGTCTACTCGACGCCCGTGCCGGCTAACGGAATCCTCTACGTCGCGAACCGCAACCAGCTCTACGCGCTGGCGGAGCAGAACCCCTGACGGAGGCCGATGGAGCCCTTTGAGTTCCAGCTCCGTACCCGGTTGGTGTTCGGCGCCGGCAGCCTCTCCCGGGTAGGCGAGCTGGCTAGGGAGCTGGGGTTCCGCCGCACCCTCCTGGTCGCCGACCCCGGACTCCGCGACTCCGGGTACGTCGAGCGTGCGTCTTCGCTGCTCCGGGTCGCGGGCGTCGCGGCCGTCCCCTTCCACGACTTCACCGCCGAGCCCGACAGCGCCATGGTCGAGGCCGGCGCGGCGTTCGCGCGCGAGGCGGCGGTCGACTCGCTGGTCGGCCTCGGCGGGGGCAGCTCCATGGACTGCGCCAAGGGGATCGCCTTCCTCCTGAGCGCCGGCGGCCGCATGCAGGACTACCAGGGGTACGGAAGGGCGGGACGGCCGATGCTGCCGATGGTCGGCATCCCGACCACCGCCGGGACGGGTAGCGAGGCGCAGTCCTACGCGCTCATCTCCGACGCCGCCACCCACGCGAAGATGGCCTGCGGCGATCCCGGCGCAGCGTTCCGCGTCGCGCTCCTCGATCCCACGCTCACGGTGTCGCAGCCCGGCGCGGTCACGGCCGCCGCAGGGTACGACGCCATCTCCCACGCCGTCGAGAGCTACGTGACCACGCGCCGGACCCCGGTGTCGGAGGCCTTCTCCCGCGAGGCGTGGCGGCTGCTGGAGAGCGCGTTCGAGCGGGTGCTGCACGACCCCGCCGACCTTCCCTCGCGGAGCGCGATGATGCTCGGGGCGCACTACGCCGGTATCGCCATCGAGGCCTCGATGCTGGGGGCGACGCACGCCTGCGCCAATCCCCTGAGCGCGCGCTACGGCACGGTCCACGGCGTCGCGATCTCGCTGCTGCTGCCGCACGCGGTCCGCTGGAACGCTCCCGCCTGCGCGGCGCGCTACGCCGAGCTGCTGGGCCTGGCCGGCCGGCGCGAACAGGCGCCGGCCGCCGCGGAGACGCTGGCCTCCCGGCTCGAGGCCCTGGCGGTCGCGGCGGGCCTCCCTCGCCGGCTGGTCGAGGCCGGCGTCGAGCGCGAGCACCTCTCGGCGCTGGCGGAGCAGGCGGCGGACCAGTGGACCGGCCGCTTCAACCCCCGGCCCTTCGACGCCGCCGGCGCCCTCGAGATCTACCAGTGCGCCTTCTGACCGCGGCGCTCCTGCTCGCGCTCTGCGTGCGGCCCGCGGCGCCGGCCGCCGGCTTCCCGGAGGGGGCGGCGCCGGCCGACGCCTGGCCGCAGTTCCGCGGCCTCACGGCGCTGACCGGGGTCTCGGCGGCGGCGATCCCCGAACGCCCGAAGCTCCTGTGGACGTGGGACGGCGGCGAGTCCGTCGAGTCCTCGGCCGCCATCGCGGGGGGCACGGTCTACGTCGGCACGCGCGCCGCCGGCCTGGTGGCGCTCGACCTGGCCACGGGCACGCTCCGTTGGAAGTACGCCGTGGGCGAGCAGGGGATCGGGGAGTCCTCGCCGGCGGTGGGCGACGGGGCCGTGTACGTGGGCGACCTCGACGGCAAGGTGCACGCGGTCTCGATGGAGGGTGGCCGCCGGCTCTGGACCTTCGAGACCGGCACGGAGATCAAGGCGTCCCCGGTGCTCGCCGGAGGCCGGGTCCTGGTGGGGTCGTACGACGGCCACCTGTACGCGCTGGACGCCCTCACCGGGGCGCTCGCCTGGAAGGTCGAGACCCAGGGGCCCGTGCACGGCACCGCGGCGGTGGCGGAGGGGATCGCGTACGTGGCCGGGTGCGACGAGCGGTTCCGGGGAGTGCGGATCCGCGACGGACGCCAGGTCGTCGAGGTCTCGTCCGGGGCCTACACCGGCGCCTCGCCCGCCCTCGTCGGCTCCTCGGCCTATTACGGGACCTTCGAGAACGAGGTCCTGAAGGTGGACCTTGCCGGCGGCAAGATCGCCTGGCGCTACCAGAGCCGCGACCGCCAGTTCCCCTTCTACTCCTCGGCGGCGGTGGCGGACGGCAAGGTGGTGCTGGGCGGGCGCGACAAACGGGTGCACGGTCTCGACGCCGAGACGGGCGCCCTGCTCTGGACGTTCGCCACCCAGGCGCGGGTGGAGTCTTCGCCCGCGGTGGCCCGGGGGCGGGTCTACGTCGGGTCGAACGACGGACGGCTCTACGCCCTCGACCTCGCAACGGGCGCGAAGCTCTGGGACTTCGAGGCGGGCGCCCCTCTCTCCGCCTCTCCCGCCCTGGCGGCGGGGCTGATCGTCATCGGCTCGCAGGACGGCCGGGTGTTCTGCCTCGGCTGAGGCCGCGACCGCGCGGGCCGGGTCGTGCTAGCCTGACCGCGCCCAGAGATGGCCACCACCCGACTCTTCCTCGTGCGGCACGGCGCCACCACGCTGAGCGCGGAGGACCGCTTCGCCGGGTCCACGGACGTGGACCTCTCGGACGAGGGCCGCGGCCAGGTGGAGCGGTTGTCGCGACGCCTGGCGGACGACCGGATCGTGGCCGCGTACTGCAGCCCCATGCGCCGGGCGGTCGACACCGCCGCCGTCATCGCGGGCGCCCACGGAGTGGGCCCGCAACCCCGGGACGGCCTCCGCGAGATCTCCCACGGCCGCTGGGAGGGGCTCCGCCGCGCCGACGTGGAGGGGCGCTTCCCCGAGGAGTACGCCGCCTGGGAGGAGGACCCCTTCACCTTCGCCCCCCAGGGAGGCGAGTCCGGGCTCGACGTCATGGCCCGGGCGCTGCCCGTCCTACGCGAGATCGTGCTCGGGCACGCCGGGCAGAACGTCCTGGTGGTCTCCCACAAGGCCACCCTCCGCCTCGTGATCAGCAGCCTGCTCGGCTTCGACGCCCGGGGCTATCGCGACCGCCTGGACCAGTCCCCCGCGTGCCTCAACGTGATGGACTTCAGGGACGCGGTGCGGGTGCGCCTGATGCTGTTCAACGACGTGTCCCACTACGCCGACCACCCCGGCCGGCCGAGGACCCACCTCTCCAAGTGGTGGGACGCTCCTTAGGCCTGATCCCGTTCAGCGCGCGGGGGTGAAGTAGCGCTTCAGCGTGTCGGGGCGGGGCTTCGGCGTCAGCAGGGAGACGGCCACCATCAGGAGCGCGGAGACCACCACCATGGGCACGACGGGCAGGAACCCCAGGACCGCGGTCCCACCGGGCGTGCGTGCCAGCACCTCCGTTCCCCCAACCGCGAGCACCAGGGTGCTGCGACCCGGCGGAGGCGCGGGGACCGCGTGCTGGAAGACGGCGACGGCGGTGACCGCCGCCGCCACCCACACCGTCGACGCCAGGGCCCCCCACTTGCTGCTGCCCCGCCACAGCAGCGCGGCCACGGTCAGCGGCGCGAGCGCGGCGAAGCCCGAGAACGCGTACTGGACGGCCAGCTCGAAGATCGAGGACGGCGCGTTGAGGGCGGCGACATACGCCAGCACGGTGAGCACGACGACGAACAGCCTCCCGGTGTGCACCTGCACCGCCTCGCCGAAGCGCTCCTTCCCCCCGTAGTGGGCGAAGACGTCCTCGGTGAACATGGTCGAGAGCGCCAGGATCTGCGAGTCGCTGGCCATGACCGCGGCCATGATCCCCGCCCCGAGGAGGCCGGCCAGCCATACCGGCGCGTAGTGGTCCAGGAGCCGCAGGAGCACGTCGTCTCCGGCCATCCGCGCGCGGAGCGTGTCCTGCTCCTGCTGGCCCAGGCCCGCCCCCTGCGCGGTCAGCGTGCGCCGCGCGTCGAGCTTCTCCTCGATCTCAGGCACCTCGGTGGCGCCGTTGGCCATGACGCCGAGGAACACCGAGGGGAACCAGATCGCCAGGATGCAGAGTGGGTAGAGGACCACGGTCTTCCGGAACTGCGCCATCCGGCGGGCGGTGAGGCAGAAGATCGAGATGTGCGGGAACGCGATGGCCGAGAGCGGGATGAACGTGTAGCTGAAGAAGTACAGCGGCGAGATCCGCTCCCGGGTCAGCAGGGACGCGGTGGCCGGCGAGGCGAGCATCGCCTCCGCCGCGCGTCCGAAGCCGCCCATCCCCGCCCCGATGACCGCGAACGCGATCGCCCCGAACGACAGGAACAGGACCGTCTGGAACGTGTTGACCCAGGCCGTACCCCGCATCCCGCCGAAGAACACGTAGGTCATGACCACGAGGGCGACCACCGCGCCACCGGCCCAGAACGGCACCCAGCCGCCGCTGATGGCGGAGAGCGCGGTGCCCCCACCCATGACGCCGATGATGATGTACGGCACCAGCAGCGCGGCCTGGACGACGAAGATGACGGTCCCGATGTGGCTGCACTCCCACCGGTCGCGGAACAGCTGGACCGGCGTCATGAAGCCGTGCCGCTTCCCAAGCGCCCAGACGCGCGTGCCCAGGAAGAACAGGCACAGGGGGATCACGATGCCCGAGGACGAGGCCATCAGGCCGTAGGTCACGATCCCGTTGTGGAAGGCGTGCCCGGAGGAGCCCAGGATCGCGAACGCGGTCATGTTCGTCCCGAACAGCGACAGCAGGAACACGACGGGACCGATCGAGCGGCCGGCCAGGAAGTAGTCCTCGGCCCTCTCGGACGAGCGCCGGAAGGCGAAGACGCCGATGTACACGACCGCCGCCAGGTAGGCGAAGACGATGAGGGCGGGGACCATCAGCGCGTGGCGGTTCCCCGAGGGCTCGACCCCTCCGATTCCGGTCCCGGGCCGGGCTCGTCCTCCAGGTGCGACGGCCAGGCTCGGGCCACCAGCAGCCACATGAGCAGGGCCGCGGCCACCGAGTAGCACGCGTGGTAGAAGAGGCCGACGGGGATGAAACCGAGCACCAGCGGACGCGCGGCATCCCAGAACCAGAAGTCCTGGTGGAGCGCGTAGAGCGCCACGACGGCCAGCGCCGGCAGCAGCCTCCTCATCGGCGCGCCATTCAAACCCGGCGCCCGCGGGGAGTCAAGGGTTCGGCGGGCGGTCAGGCCGTCAGCGCGCCGCCCGCGGGCCGATGCAGTACAGGTGCTGCGCGGTGCGGATGAAGATCTGCCCGTCGGAGACGGCGGGCGAGCTGAGCGTGTAGTCCTGCAGGTCGTTCTCCGCCAGCACCTCGAACGCCGGGCCGGCCTTGACGACGCTGGTGAGGCCGTCCTCGTTGGTCGCGTAGAGCCGGCCGTCGGCGAGCACCGGGGACCCGCTGTAGGTCCCGGGCTTGAGCCGCTGCTCGCCGTACAGCTTCTCCCCCGTCTTCACGTCGAGGCACCAGGCGATCCCCTTGTCGTTGACCAGGTAGAGGTACTTGCCGTCCGTGACCGGCGTGGGGACGTCCGGACCGTTGTCGAACGACCAGACCCGGTGGCTGCGGCTCACGTCGCCGCGCCCGCCGGCGCGGATGGCGAGGAGCGGACGGACCCGGGTCGGCGCGATCACCAGGTCGCCCACGACGAGAGGCGACGCCACGATGCGGTAGTAGGGGTCGTTCTCGGGGTTCAACCCCGTGGCCCGCCACAGCTCCCGGCCGGTCTCGGGGTCGTGGCCGGTGACGCAGTCGCCTCCGGTGACGACGATCTCGATGGCCCCGCCCGGCCGCGCCACCGCGGGCGTCGTGTAGGAGTCCGGGGACTCCCGGATCGCCTCGGTGGGGCGCTCCACCTTCCAGCGCGTCTTCCCGGCGGCCTTGTCCACGCGGAGCACGTAGGAGGGGTCGTCGGTCTTCATCCCGTGCAGGACCTGGACGTAGAGCGAATCGCCCAGCAGCAGCGGCGACGACGCGTAGCCCCAGTTCAGGCCGAAGGCGCCGTACTCCTTCTGCAGGTCGCGCGACCACAGCTCGCGCCCGTCCACGTCGAACCCCTTGAGGACGCCGGTGCCCGTGATCACGAACACCGAGCGGCCGTCGGTCACCGGCGATGGGGACGACATGTTCTGCTTGCGCATCTTCACGTTGCCAGCGCCGAGCGGCTTCTTCCAGAGCACGCCGCCCTTCGCGCGGTCGACGCACCACAGCTCGAGGTCGTCCCCGTCCGCCACGTTCAGGAAGATCCGCTCGCCGGACACGATCGGCGTCGAGCCGCTCCAGCTCGGCAGCGCCAGTCTCCAGGCCACGTTCTCCTCGGTGGTCCAGCGCAGGGGCAGCCCGGTCTCGGGGCTCGAGCCGTTCAGCTCCGGCCCCCGCCACTGCGGCCAGTCGGCGCCGGCGGCCACCGAGACGGCGAGGACGGCGGCGGCGGTCGGGATCGCGACTCGAGTCATCGGGCTCCTCCTCGTGGTCGATCGTCGAGGATAACCCGGAAAACGCGGGCCCGTCAGCGATATCACTCCAAGCGCAGAGGGCGCATTGCGCAAGGAGACGCCATCAACGTCTCCCCAGGGCCGCCAGGTAGTCCCGGGCTGCCTGGGTCTGGTCGTCGTGTCCCAGGAAGCGCTCGAGCAGGGCGAGGTCCAGGTCGGGCAGCCGGGAGCTCCGCTCGACGCGGGCGTACGCGCCTCCGTCCTCTCCGGGAGCGCGGGTGCGTGGACCTGGGCCATGACGCCGTCCATCTCATCGCGGCAGGCCGTGCCTCAGGCGCTTCACGACGACGGCTTGTAGTAGAGCACCAGGCCCGCGCCGACCGCGGCGAGGACGTAGCCGGCGTACAGGAGCGGGTTCGGCGGGACGCGGGGCGGGTGGAGCCACATCGACACCAGGACGTTCACGAGCGGCGCGCCGCCGAAGACCAGGGGCATCACGTAGGCCGGCAGCCCGCCCAGACGGAACGCGCCGATGATGCACACCGCGCCCAGCGCGCCCAGCGCGCCGGCCAGGATCGCGGCTCGCGTCCCCAAGGGCGTGAAGCCCTTCAGCTCCCCCTGCCAGGACAGGGCGGCGACAGGGACCAGGATCGCGATCAGGAAGTAGGCGACGCCGACGCACAGGAGCGCGCGCATCGGGTTTCCGAGCGCGACCTGGCCGCGGTGCAGCGCCACCCCGTAGACCCCCCAGGACAGCACCGCGCCGGCCACGAACAGCATCCAGCCCATCTCGAGTCCTCCGCGGGGGTGCGCCCCCTCAGCTCAGGTCGAACGCCTTGATCTCGGCCCGGTCCCTCACGTAGAGCTTCGTCCCGACCAGGGTCGGGGTCGTCCATGCCCGCGTGGAGAGCACGTCGGCACGGGAGTGCACGGTCATGCCCTTCGGCGAGAGCGTCGCCAGGGCCAGGTTGCCGTCCTCGTCCACCACCACGACCTTCCCGTCGGCGTACACGAACGAGGCCTTGGAGAAGGCGCGGTCCTGCCAGGCCACCTTCCCGGTGGCGACGTCGACGGCGGTGACGAAGGCCGGGCCGAAGTCGCCGCTGGACCCGTAGACGTGGCCGCCCAGGCGCAAGGCGTTGCCGATATGGAGCCGCATCTTGTTCGTGTACCAGAGCTCGGTCACCGTCGTCTTGCCGCCGGACTGCGCCAGGCGCAGCATGCGGCTGCCCCCGGTGTAGGCCGAGGAGCAGAACAGGAGGTTGCCCTCGCCCCAGACCGGCGTGCTGATGTTGAGCCCGTACTGCGTCTCGTGGGGGTGGTTCCAGTTGAGCCCGCCGCCGGCGGGGTCGACCCCGGCGATACCGCTGGCGTGGAACACGACGAGCTGATCCTGGCCGTCCACGTTTATGAGCAGGGGGGACGAAGGCGCCAGGTCGAAGTCGTGGTTCTTCCACTTCACCGAGCCGTCCTTCCGGTCGAGGGCCACCAGGGCCTGACCCCGGCCGCCCACGGCGAAGATCACGGTTTCGCCGTAAGCGATGGGGCTCCACGAATAGCCTCGGCCCATGACCTTGCCGCCCAGCTCGCCCCACAGGTCGCGCGCCCAGACGACCTTGCCCGTCCGCCGGTCCAGGGCGTGCGCCTTCCCCGTGACCCCGACGGCGTAGACCTGGTCGCCCCGGACCAGGGGTGTCGAGTGCGGTCCGGGGCCGTACTCCATGTCCATCCTGCCCGTGAACGGGGCCTCGTAGGAGTGCTCCCACAGCGTCCTCCCGGTCGCCGCGGTCATGGCCACGATCACCTCCGGCGCCGAGGAGTCCCCCGTGAACTTCCCGACGACCGACGCGATCAGCCCCTTGACCGGCCGATACATCGTGAAGAGCGTGCCGCCGTCGACGACGATCGCCGAATAGCCGTCGCCGAGGGGCCGGCTCCAGAGCTGTCGGGGACCGGACGCAGGCCAGGTCGCGGCCAGACCACGAGCGGCGGTCTTGAAGTCGCGCGTCGGGCCGCCCCACTGTGGCCACCCGGCGTCCGGCGCTGCCTGCGCGGCAGCCCGAGGAGGCGTCTGGGACGCCGCGGCCGCCACGGCGAGGAGCAGGACCCTCAGGGCTCGGAGACGCATGACCGTCCTCCCGCAGGCGGACGGTGCCTGGAAGCCCGGGGCCGTCCGTCGCGGGCCGGCCCCCGCCACTGGGGCCAGTCGAGCGCCGCGGAGGTGTGCACGGCGGCCGCGAAGAGCGCGACCACGCCACGCACGACGGAACCGGCCTTCATGGCGTCAAGGATACGTTGGGCGCCGTTGGGCCGGGCCGGCGCAGGGTGCAAAAAGACGTGTCGGCGAGCCGTCGATCAACGGCTGGCGTAGTGGTCGGCTCCGAGGAAGTGGAGCGAGACGTAAGGCTCGTCGCCCACGACCCAACTGTCGTGCGGCGCGTTCGGCACGTGGAAGAGACGGCCCGGCCGCAGCTCGACGACGCGGCCGTCCTCGAACTCCACGGTGGCGACGCCCGAGACGACGAGCCCGACGTGCTCCACCGCGCACCGCGCCGCCCCCACGGTAGGACCGACGTGGAGCGACCATTTCCAGCCCGGCTCGTATGTCGCGCGGCCGACCGTCACGCCGCCCAGCCGGACGATCTCGAACCACCCCTTCTCGAAGACCCGCCTCTCGTCGGCGGCCTCGAACTCCTTCAGGACGACCTCCACGATCCACCTCCCGGGCTACTCCTCCCGCAGCGCCGCCAGCAGCGGGGCACGGCGCACCGCCGCCACGGCGGCGCCGGAGACCAACAGCCCCGTGAGCAGGACCGCCGCGAGCAAGGCGGCCAAGGTGGTCCACGGGAGCCGGCCGCCCCGCTCGAGTGCCGCGGGCGCCACCGCCAGGAGCGCCGCGGCGGTGCCGCTCGCGAGGCCGAGGGTCAGCAGGAGCGCGTTCTCCGCGGTGACCACGAGGGACAGGTGGCCGGGCCGATATCCCACCGCCCGCAACAGCGCGAGCTCACGACGCCGCTCCAACGCGTTCCGCACCAGAACCGTCCCGAGACCCACCGTGCCCAGGACGAGGCCGAGGGCGCCCAGGGTCTGGAACGTCGAGAGGTATGCGTTTTCGACCCGGTGGAAGGACGCCAGCCGCGCCGCCGTCGGCACCGCGTCGAGCCCGGTGTCGGAGAGCCGCGACTCCAGCGCCTCCGACACCGCCTCCAGCGATTCTCCCGGCGCGTCCACCAGGAACACGCGATAGCCCGCCTCGTCGCCGAACAGCCTCAGGAACTGGGCTTCCGATACGATGAGCTCCGACTGGAACAGGCTGTCCTTGAGGGCGCCCACCAGCCGCAGCCGGACCTGCTCGCCCCCAGGCCCGCTCACCACGACGTGCTCGCCGAGCTTGCGGTGGAGGACGTAGCTCATCGAGTTCGCATCGGCGATGGCTGGGATCGCTCCGTCCGCCGGCCCCGACTCCAGAAGACGCCATGGGTTCGCGCGGTCCTCCGGAGCGGCCGCCAAGGAGCCCTGGAACGCGAAGCGGCCCTGGCGCACGAAGTCGGGCGTCGCCCCCAGGATGCGCGGGTCCCCCGGGCGATAGAGGTTGAGACAGCTCGCGTCCTCGCCGGCCCTGAGTCGGAAACGATCGAACCCGACGTCCACCAGCTCCGGGGCGTCCGACGGACCGATCCCGAGCGCGTCGCGTCCCTCCGCCGCCGCGGGATCGTGATGGAGCGGCAGGAGCGACTCGGCGATGAGCGCGTAGCCGCCGGTTCCCGATGCCCGGTCCCGCCACTCCCCCTCTCCGTCCCGGCGGAACACGGACACGGCCACGATCACGAAGCTCGCGAACGCGATCAGCGCGACGATCAGGACGCTGCGGCCCGGGCGATGGGAGGCTCCTCGAAAGCCGAGCCGGGCGAGACCCGCGGCTCCCCGCCCCGTCACGCTGCCCGCGCCTCCACCCGCCAGGAGGCGCCAGTCGAGCAACAAGGCACCGGCGAGGAGCAGCGAGCCCGCGCCGAAGAACCCCGCGGTGGACCCCACGAAGCCCGTCGTGGCCGAAACCGCCAGCGCAACGCTCAGGACGAAGGCGGCCACCCCGAGCCGCGCGGCCCACGTCCCGTGGCCGCGCGCCGACGCGGCGTCGTCACGCGCCCCGGCCAGCAGCCGCCGCGGCGGGACACGTCCCAGCCCGCGCAGCGTCCAGGCGATCGAGAGGACCCCGGCCGCGATGCCGCCGGCCACGCCGGCCAGGAGCGACACGGCCGACACGTGCACGGCGAGATCACGCGTGCCGACCGCATCCACCCACAGGGTGCGCAGGCCCAGCACCATCGCGGCCGCGTAGCCCCAGGCTCCCGCCACTCCCAGGAGGCCTCCGAGGACGGAGACGAGGGCCCCTTCGGCCAGGTACAGGCGCACGAGGCGCCCCCGCGGGAACCCAACCGCCCTCAGGAGCCCGACCTCACGGAGGCGTTGCTCGACGCCGAGACGGAAGAACAGGCCGCTCAGCAGGAGGGCCGAGCCGACGAGGAAGGCGCTGAAGTAGAGGAAGTACTCTCCGAAGTCGGTAGCACCCCGCGACGCGCGCAAGCCCGCCTCCCGGACCGGCGTCACGGCGAAGCCCATGTCGAGTGGATCGAGCGCGCTCGTCAGCGCCCTCTCCAGATCCTCCCGCGATCCCCGCCCGCCTCCGCCGGCCGCGAGACGGAGGGACGTCACCGCGCCCAACCGATGCCGCCACAGCTCCTGCCCGACCTCCAGGGGCACGAACGCTTTCGGCGTCGTCCGGTAGCGCTCCCAGTACTCCTCGTCCCGCGGTCGGATGCGGCTCAGGTCGATCGGGAACGGGGGGTCCCAGTCGGACAACTGCTCGGAGCCCGTGATGCCGGGGTACTCGGGAGCCAGGTCACGATCGGCGGCCAGGCCGGCGATGGGCACCACGGCCGCGAGCCGCAGCTCCGTGCTCCGCGTCTCCAGGCGACCCTGCTCGTCCCAGACGTGGTAGTCGAGCGTGATCGCATCGCCCGCCCTCACCCCGAGGTCGCGGGCGGCCCATTCGTTGAGCGCGATCACCCGCCCCTCCCGGGCCGGGGCGTCCGGCACGAGGGTGGCGAACGACTCGGGATCGACCGCGGCCACCAGGGAGTAAGGCACTTCGCGCCCGCCCGACCGGATGGAGCTCGCCAGGTAGGTGAGGACGGGTGCCGGCCGGTAGCCGGCTTGCTGGGCGGCCCCGCCGGCCGTGCGAACGAGGCGGTCGCCGAGTATGGCCTGATCGCTCTCCAGGGAGTACCCGCCGTCGACCTCCCGGAGGCGCAGCCCGCGGTCCGCCAGGGTCGCGGCCCTCGCCAGGAGCCGGGCGGCGGCGCTGGCGTGTTCGGGTGGCGCGCCAGGCCCCTGCGCCTCGGCGAGGAGGACCGTATCGACCTCCCCTGCCCGGTCCAGGCTTCGCTGGAGGAGGGCCAGGGGGACGAACAGCGCGTGCACCTCTTGCTGCTGCGGCCGCAGCGAGAACTCGCCGAGGTCGGCGGCGGCCAGCACCGAAGCCAGGTTCACCCGCACGGTCCGGCCGAGGTCGTCCTTGCGGCCGAACAACGTGCTGGCGGGCACGTCCGAAGGGCGCGGCACGCGCGCCAGCAGCGTGTCCGCGGGCGCGCTCCCCAGCTCACGCGCCAGGCCCTCGCTGGCCAGCGCCTCGCGCCCGTCCGGTCCCCGGGCTTCGTCGCGCCCGTGGAACTCCCAGAAGCGCCGGTCGACGCCGTACACTTGCACCCGCGAAGCCCGGCGGCCGCTCGCCTCGTGTGTGACGACACCCTCGAGGGCGATGAGCGGCGCCGCGTCGCGGAACCGGCCCGCGAAGCCCGGCGAGGAAGCCAGCTCGGCGGCGAGGCCCTCGCGGAAGAAGCCCGAGGAGGTGACCGCGTGGTCGGTCCGGCCCAGCCGTCCCAGGAGCAGCTCGCGTAGGCTCGCCCGGACCGACTCGCCCACGACCAGCGCGCCGGCGAGCACCGAGACTGCCACCGCCACGCCCACGACCACGGCCGCGTGCGTGCCCCGGTAGTAGGACAGGCCGCGGGCGACGAGGTCTCTTGGCCTCACTCCGGCTCCAGACGGCCCTCGACCATCCGCCGGCGCAACGGGAACCGTGACGCCAGGTCGGGGCTGTGGGTGACCACCACCAGGACCGTCCGCTCGCCCGCGTGCAGATCCACGAGCAGCTCGGCGACCGCCTCGGCGGTCCGCCGGTCCAGGTTGCCGGTGGGCTCGTCGCACAGGAGGACCGTGGGCCGCATCACCAGGGCCCGCGCGAGCGCGGCACGCTGCTTCTCGCCGCCCGACAGCTCGGCGGGGCGGTGGCCGAGCCGGTCCTTCAGGCCCACGCGCTCGAGCAGGGTCCGGGCCCGCGCCCCGTAGTCGTCCTCCCTCGCCGCCACCAGCGTCGGGGCCAGCACGTTCTCCAGCACCGTGCACTGCGGCAGCAGGCAGTGGTCCTGGAACACGAACCCGATCGTCTCGTTCCGGAACGCGGCCAGCCGCCGGTCGTCCAGCTGGAACGGGTCGCGCCCGTCGATCCGCACGCTACCCGCGGTCGGCGGCTCCAGCGTGCCCAGGAGGTACAGCAGCGTGCTCTTGCCGCTGCCGGACGGCCCCATCACCGCCATCGCGTCGCCGGCAGCCAACTCCAGGGACACGCGGTCGAGGATCGTCAGCGGGCCGGCGGGCCCGGCGTAGGTCTTGGTGAGGTCGGTGGCTACGAGCAAGTTGCCTCGCGGTCGAGCGTCGCAAAGTCGAAAGTCGAGAGCCGAAGGTCCCTACTAAGGGGGTGCCGAAAAATACCTGGCACGAGCGCTCAGTGGCTCGCCGCGCCCCTCGCGCTCGCCTTCCCGCGACTGTGCGCGTTATTCTTCGGCACCCCCCAAACGGCGCACACCAACGGTCGGCCTTCGCCCTTGGACCGTGGACGGTGTCGCCGTCGACGGTGTCACCAGCGCCCCGTAAACCTCGAGCGCCCGGTCGGCCATGCGGTCCGCGCCGTAGTGCTTCCGCACCCCGTCCGCGCCGGCACGTCCGAGGGCGATGGCGCGTAAAGGGTCGCGGTGGAGCGCGAGGATCGCGTCCGCCAGGCCCTGTACGTCGCCGGGCTCGAACAGCAGCCCCCCGCCGGTGCGCTCGAGGATCTCCGGGAAGGCGCCGTGCCTGGGCTGGACCGCGGGGATCCCGTTCGCCATCGCCTCCAGCAGGTACAGTCCCTTGGGCTCCACGTAGGGGCTCGGGACCGAGATCACGTCCAACCCTTGCAGGAATCGGATCTTGTCCTCCCGGTCCAGTGTCCCGTGGTAGCGGAACTCCCCCGCCAGCCCCCACTCCTCGAAGCGCCGCCGGATCCCGTCCAGGTAGGCGCGATGCTCCGGACCCAGGTACCCGGCCGCCTCCAGCCGCGACGCCGGCAGGCCGCGCTCGCGCCGCAGGACGCGATAGCCCTCGGCGAGCAGGTGCAGTCCCTTTTCCGGCGCGATGCGTGCGAAGTAGCCCAGGGTGAACGGGCCCTCGCGGCGGGCGGCGCGGGGCGCATGGCCGGCCAGGCTGATCCCGAGGGGGACGACGTGCATCCGGTCCGGAGGCAGGCCCAGGTACTCCGCCATGAACCCGGCGTAGTAGCCGCTCACGGAGACGAAGGCGTCGACCGACGATCCCAGCCGGCGGATCAGCTCCTTGGCCCGGCGCCGCGCACCGTCCGGGAGCCCTTCGAGGAACAGGTCCTCGCCTTGCAGGGTGCAGCAGACCGGACGTCCGGTGGCGCGCTTCAGCGCCGGGGCCAGGCCGAGGAGCAGGGAGTTCGGCAGGACCACGAGATCGAACGGGGGCTGTCCGCGCAGCCAGTGGACGAGCTTCCGGATCTCCTTGGCCTGGAACCCGTCCTCGCCCTCGAGCATCGAGACGGTCAGGTCGCCGAGCAGCGTCGGGTCCGTCGCGACCGAGCGGCCCGCCACCGCCTTGATGACCGCGGCCGAGTCCCACAACCGGTCGATCATCCAGGGGGTCTTCCGGAACAGCGGCACGTGCTGCTCGAGGTAGACGCTGATCCCGCCCAGGAACACCCTGTCGCCGCTCACGTTCGGCTCGTCGGTGACCGTCGGCGTGTACACGGGCAGCAGCGCGACGTCGTGGCCGCGGGCCATCAACTCGGCCGCCAGCGCGTTGTCCCGCAGGCAGCTCCCGCAGTACATCTCGCCGGCCCCGGCGGTGATCGCCAGGATCCTCATCCCGCGGCCGCTCCCACCCGCTGGAGGGCGCGGCGCGCGTAGAGGTGCTCGAACAGGTTCCCCTCGTGCGGCTGGTCCCAGCTCACCTGGAGCGTCGGCACGGGCCCCAGGTTCAGCCGGTGGACGAGCGGCGAGGCCAGCAGCCGCTCGACGAGCGCCGGGTCCGAGGTGATCGCGGTGACGGCCAGGCTCGGCCCCAGGCACGCCGGCAGGTCCTCGGGCCGGACCTCGACGACGCTGGCGAACGGGAACAGGAACTCGCGGTTCGCCAACGGGTGCTCGGGGCGCTCGCACGCGACGATGGTGGGCAGCAGGTACGTGCAGCCGTCCCACTCCACGAGGCGGCCGCCCCCGCGGCGCTCGGCGGTCAGGTCCCGGGCCCCCGGGGCGCGAAGCGCCTCGTCGATGGAGGCCGAGATCGCCCCCGCCACGCGCGGGCTCGCGAACGGGGCGATCTGCGCGCCCTCGTCCTCGGCGCCGCGGGGCCGGACCGCGGCGAGGCGATCGGCCAGGGCCTCGGCGATCTCGCGTCCCCGGCCGGTGACCCACACCCCGGAGGCGTTGACGCAGGACCGCCCCGAGTTCTCCAGGATCGAGGCCACCATCACGTCCAGGTGGCGCTCCCATTCGTCCACGGCGCCGGGACCCAGCACGACCTTGCTGTAGCCGGGCCCGTGCAGCTCCACGCGCGGGTCGGAGCGCCAGGCGCGGGTGGTGGACGCGTCGCCGAACAGGAGGCTGCGGCCGCAGCGGCGCAGGATCTCGGCCGCCCCCGCGTGATCGGTCGGGTAGTACCCGAACGCCTCCGCGGGCGCGCCCGCGCGGACGAAGGCCTGGACCAGGCGGTACGGGGTCCAGGGCTCGGCGCCGCCGGGCTTGAGGACGAGCGGCGTCTTCAGGGCGATCGAGGGTACCCAGAGCGAGTGCACGCCCGGAGAGTTGCTCGGCAGCACGACCCCCAGCGCGGCGGCCCGAGGAACGAAGCTCAGGGCATGCCCGCCCGACTCCCCCGCCCCGCGGTCGAGGATGTGGAGATCGAGGTCCCGGGTCAGGCCGGCGACCACGGTACCCATGCCCTCGAGCACGCCCCGGATCTTCCCCATGTTGCGGCGGACCATCACGTGCGGCAGCCCGGTGGTCGCCGAGGTCTGCCGCACGTAGTCGTCCACGGTCTGGACGGCCTCACCGAGCGGCAGCGGCTCGCTCGCGAAGTGCCCGGCCGCGCGGCCGCAGAGGTCGACCAGCTCGCGGCAGGCGAACCGGGCCAGGGCGGCCCGGGCCTCCGCCTGGCGACCCAGGTCCCGCCGCACGAGGCCGGGGTTGGCCTGGCTCACCTCCGCGAACGGCTCCTTGGTGCGGTGGTGGGAAACGTGGACGGCGTCGAGGCTGCGGTACGGGACGCCCCACCTGAGGACGGGGACGTGGATCACCTCAGTACACCCCCTCCACCACCGTGGCCTGGAACCGTGAGAACGGCCGCACGTTCCGGACACCGTCCCACGGGTAGGCCTGGCAGGGCGGCTCCCGCTCGGCCTCGTCGCGCTCGAGGAAACACGGCATGAAGAACTCCTTGGTGAGCGTGGTGAGGCGGACTCGGCCGGTATCCCCGTAGCCGACGACGCGCTCCGGCGCGTCGGGATCGACGACCTCGATCATGGCCCGTGGCGCGGGCGGGTAGTAGACGATGTCGAAGGGATCGCCCGGTTGCCGCGGCTTGTGGACGGCCAGCCCCATCAGCGTGTTCCCGTAGGTGGGCGCGAAGTAGGCGCCGTCCAGCAGCTCCTCGACCGCGAACCGGTGGAACTGCGGGGTCATCTCGGTCCCGCCGCAGAAGACCCCCTTGATGCCCAGCTTGGCGAGCGAGACCTTCTCGCTCAGCGCCTCCAGCAGCTTCGGCGTCGTGAACAGGCAGCGGATGTTCTCGTGCGCCCGGAGCAGCGTCAGGGCCTGGTCCACGACGTGCCGCTTGTATGCCTCGGCCATGGCGCCCTCGCCGGCCTTGATGAGCTTGATCACCCAGCGTGGGTCGAGGTCCACCAGGAAGCAGATGCCGCCCCGGTGCTGGGCGAGGTGCTCCACGGCGAGGCGCAGGCGTCGCGGGCCGGAGGGGCCGACCGCGAGCCAGTCGGCTCCCTTCGGGAAGGCGTCCTCCGGCAGCGTCTCGCTGAAGGCCTCGTAGTCGATCCGGAAGTCGTCGATGCTGATGCGGGACTTCGGGACGCCGGTGCTGCCTCCGGTCTCGAACACGTAGACCGGGCGTCCGGCGTAGCCGCGCGGGACCCAGCGCCGCACCGGCCCCCCGCGGAGCCACTCGTCCTCGAATCCGCCGAAGCGCGCGAGGTCGTCGTACGTCCGGACCTCGCGCCGCGGGTCGAAGCCCAGCGCCTTCGCCCGCTCCTGCCAGAACGGACACCCGGTAGCGGGGTCGAAGTGCCACTCCACGACCTCGCGGACCCACGCGTCCAGCGCCTCGCGGGCCCGCGCGATCCGCGGCGCCAGGCCGTCCTTCGTACCCGCTGCGGTGGTCACCGGGATCCGAACGCGAGCTCGACCCGGCCGTACACCGCGAAGGGATCGGCGGGGATGGCCGAGGACGAGGCGAACCCGCGGGTCGCATACTCGCGGTCCGCCAGATTCTTGAGGTTCAGGCTCCACCGCAAGGGCCCGCGCCGGTAGCCGACCATCGCGTCGAGCAGCAGGTAGTCGTCGATGGCGAAGGCGTTGTCCTCCGCGATGAACTGGCCTCCGACGTAGCGTGCGCCCACCCCCACCTCCACGCCGCTCCGGAACACCTTCCTGGACCACAGGTTGAGCAGGTGCCTGGGAGCGAAAGCTGGAGCGTTGCCGGAGCGGTCCAGGAGCGCGAAGGCCGGGGGCTGGAAGCTCACCAGGACGCTCTCCGTGAACCGGGTCAGCTCGGCGTCGTTGAAGGCGTACGAGGCGGTGGTGAGCCATCCGCCACCGCCGTCCGCCGTCAGCTCCAGCTCGAAGCCCTGCGAGCGCTGGTCGCCCGCCTGCCGCAGGAGTCCCCCGGCGTCGGGGATCGCGATGTTGTCCCGCTCGAGGTGGTAGACGGCCAGCGTGGCCAGGCCGCGCTTGCCGAGGAAGGACTTCTTGACCCCGATCTCGATCTGCCGGCTCTCCTCCGGGTCGCGCGGACCCACGACCTGGGTGGACGGGGGAGCGAAGGCGGTGCCTGCGCTGCCGTACAGCGTAAGGCCAGGGTCGGGCCTCCAAGTGACGCCGCACATCGGGCTGAGCTTCGTGTGGTCCCTGGCGGTCGAGGTGGCCGTGTCCTCGTAGTCGAGCGCGTCGAGCCGCCCTCCGATGAACAGCTCGACCTGGTCGCCCAGGCCGATGCGGTCGGCGAGGTACGGCGCCAGCACGATCGCCCGGGCGTCGGCCCGCTGGGAGAGGCCCGGCAGGATGAACAGGGGCCGCTGTGCGGTCTCGATCGGATCGAAGAGACCGACACCGGGGAGCGCCGCCACGTCGAGCGCGTAGTCGTCGGCGAGCCGGCTGGCCTCGAAACCGGCCAGGACCTCGTGCCGGACCGGTCCGCTCGAGAACGAGAACGAGGCCTCGGCCTGGTTCCCCAGCAGGCGCTGGCGGTCGTCGAGGAGCGTCAGCGTGCGCGCCACGTCGATCCCGCCGCCCGCGTTGGGGAAGGCGCCGTTCAGGAGCGTCCCGTCGGAGCGCCAGTCCAGCTCGGTGTAGTAGAGCTTGTTCCGCAGCGTCAGGCGCGGCGAGACCCTCCGCTCCAGGTCGAGCCGCAGCCGATAGACGTCCTGCTCGGAGAAGTCGAACGGCGACTGGAAGGACCGCGTGCGAGGCACGTCGGCGAGACGGGCGCCCACGACCGGCAGGCCGGTGTCGGGCTGGAACTCGTTCCGCACGTACTCCAGGTTCACCGCCAATCGGGTACGCTCGTCGGGCCGCCAGGACAGCGTAGGGTTCAGGGCGACCACCGAGCTGTCCTTGCCGTCGCGGTACCCGTCGGACCCACGGTAGAGGGCGTTCCAGCGCAGCGCCAGCGAGCCGTCCTGGCGGCCGACGTTGCCGTCCAGCGTCCCCTCGACCGTCCCGAACCGCCCGTACGAAACCCCCACGTCGGCGAACCGGCCGGCCTGGGGCTGCTTCCGCACCAGGTGCACCGCCCCCGCCAGCGAGCTGCCGCCGTAGAGGAACGCCACCGGCCCCTTGAGCACCTCGACCCGGCGCACGTTGTAGACCGGGTAGAACGTGGACTCCGGCTCCGGGGCGCCGTCGGTCAGCACCAGGCCGCTGCTCAGCGAGTCGAACCCTCGAATCACGAAATAGTCGAATACCCCGAACCCTGTCCCGACGTTGGCCCCCGCCGCGTTGCGCAGCGCGTCGCCCATGAAGCTGGCCGCCTGGTCGTCCATCACCTGGCGTGGCACCACCGACACGCTGACCGGCGTCGCCGGCAGCGGCAGCGGCACCCGGAGCGCGGTCGAGCTGGTGGCGGGAAGCACCGCTTCGCCTTCGACCTCGACGACCTCCTGGTACTGCGGCGCGGTGCCTTCCTTCTTCTCGCTATCGCCGTCCGGCTCGGCGGCTCCCGCCTGCGCGGCGGGTTCGGACTGCTGCGCCGGCGCGGGAACGGACAGGGCGTGCACGCAGGCCAGCACGGCCGGCGGCGCGAGCAGACGGCGGAGGGTCGGGGCGGCGGAGGGCTTTCTCATTGCGATCTCTGACCTCGTGGTATCGACCGAGTATGGCGTCACCCGACCGCAGGCCGCAACCGTCCGAGTCAGGTCCCGGGACGGGGTCGGACGCCGGATACGAGAGCCTACGCGGCTGGCGGCGTGCCGGTTCGGGCCGGCGATGCAAAAAGACGTCATGGCGCCATTACGGCCGCGGAACTGGCCGGAACCCGCGCCGTGCTTTGACATATTGATGCATGCTCTGTATGCTCTGATGACATGAGAACGACGGTCCGTCTCCGGGACGAGCTCCTCAAGCGAGCGCGCAAGCGGGCTGCGGACGAGCACCGCACGCTCACGTCCCTGATCGAGGAGGGCGTCGCTCTCGTCCTGGCCAGGCCCACCAGGCGACGCCGCGGCCACGTCGAGCTGCCGGTATCTCGCTCCGCCGGTGGCGTACTGCCGGGAGTCGACCTGAACCGCTCGACCGAGCTCGAAGCCCTGATGGACGACGCTTGATCCTCCCCGACGTCAACGTGCTCGTGCACGCCTTTCGCCGGGACGCCTCCGACCATGCGCTCTGCCGCTCCTGGCTCGACACCGTGATCAACGGCGAGTCGCGATACGCGATCTCTCCCCAGGTCTTGAGCGGGGTGCTTCGTGTCACCACGCATCCGAAGGTGTTCAAGCAGCCGAGCGCCCTGGACGAGGTCTTCCGCTTCGCCGAGGTCCTGCTCGACCAGGACCATTGCGTCCCGGTACTTCCCGGCGACACCCATTGGAGCATCTTCACCCGCCTGTGCCGGGAGGCGGACGCGCGCGGCAACCTGGTCCCCGACGCCTGGTTCGCCGCGCTGGCGATCGAGGCGGGCTGCGAGTGGGTGACGATGGACCGCGACTACTCGCGCTTCGCCGGCCTGAAGTGGCGTCTTCCGGCCTGACTGGTCGACGCGACAGCCCGGCTACACCATCGCGTCCCGGCGCACCGACCCCTTCTTCGCCCGGTAGAACGCCACCAGGCGCTGGACGTAGTCGGGGAAGCGCGGGCACGAGATGCCCATGGCCTGCAGGTCCTGGGTGGCCACCGCCGCGTCGTACCGGCACGGGTGGTCGAAGTAGTCGAGGTGCTCCACGGGCATCCCGAAGAACCGCTGCACCAGGCCGGGGGCGAACATGAGGCGCGCCACCGCGAGCGGGACCGGCGGGTAGACGAAGGACTTGCCCAGCGACCGGGCGAACAGCTCCGCGATCTCCTGGGCGGACACCGGGTGGGGATCGGTGAGATGGTAGGTCTTCCCCTCGCTGGCGGGGCTCGTGGAGAGCCGCGCCAGGGATTCCACGGCGAAGTCGACGGGCACGATGTTGACCGGGTTCCGGCCCGAACCCACCTTGGGGAACACGCCGGGCGAGAACACCCGCTCCATGGCGGAGAGCACGAAGTACGGGCCGTCGAACTTCCCCGTCTCGCCGGTGCGGGAGTCCCCCACGACGATGCCCGGCCGGTACGTGGTCGTCGGCAGGCCGGCCTTCACCACCTCGACCTCGGCCAGGAACTTGGTCTCCTCGTAGTGGTTCCTGAACGACTGGCCGACGTCCAGGTCCGACTCGCGGTAGACGCCCACCGCCGTGCCCGAGACGTAGGCGGTCGACACGTAGTGCAGCCGCTCCAGCCGCCGCGCCTCCGCGAGGAACGCGAGGACGTTGCGGGTCCCCTGGACGTTGATGCGCAGGCCCAGGTCGCGGCGTACGGCCAGGTCGTAGACCGCCGCGAGGTGGTAGGCGGACACCAGGTCGCGCCGCAGCTCCTTGGCCGCCGAGGCGGAGATCCCGAGCCCCGGCTCGGTGATGTCGCCGACCACGGTCTGGATGCGGCCGCGGGTGTGCGGGTGCGCCGCCCCGATCTCGTCGATCGAGCCCCGGGCGGCCGGCAGGAAACGCTCCTGGACCAGGCAGCAGAAACGGAGGTCGGGCCGCAGCTCCAGCAGCCGCGGCAGAAGCCGCGCGCCGATGAAGCCCGGGAACCCCGTGAACAGGCTGAGCGGCCCGGCTGCCTTCTTGGCCATCGGTCCGAAGTGTAATCGACTGTGCTAGCCTCGGCGCCATGCGCTCAGGGCCATGGCCGGGAATCCTCGCCGCCGCGGTTCTCTTCGCGGGTTCCCCGCCTCTCGCGTCCACGGAGGCGGCGGACGAGCCCACGCTCGCCCTGGTCGGGGGCCAGGTGATCGACGGCTACGAGGGGCCGCCGATCCAGGATGGGGTCGTGCTGATCGCCGGCGAGCGGATCGTGGCGGTGGGGCGCCGGGACGAGGTGCCGGTGCCCGAGGGGACGCCCACCATCGACACCGAGGGGATGAGCGTCCTGCCCGGGCTCATGGACATGCACGTCCACCTGATGATCCTGGGTCACGCGGACTACGAACACTGGGACACCACGTACCCGAGCCGGTTCCGGGACGAGATCATGCCGATCGCCGCCCGCCAGTTGCTGGCGAGCGGCGTCACCACCGTGCGCGACCTCGGGGCACCGCTCGAGGAGATCCTGCACGTGAAGCGCCGGATCGAGAAGGGCGAGATCCCCGGCCCGCGGCTGTTCGTCTCCGGGCCGTTCATCCAGAAGCGCCCGTACCACGATTACGAGAAGCACGTGCGCTGGGGGGTCGAGGGGCCGCAGGACGCCCGGGCCAAGGTCCAGAAGCTGGTCGACGCGGGCGTAGACTTCATCAAGCTCATCGACCAGGACCAGCTGACGGACGACGAGGTCCGCGCGGTGGTGGAGACCGCCCACAGGGCGGGACGGCCGGTGGTGGCCCACGGCCATCGCGAGGACGAGATCCGGATCGGGCTGAAGCACGGCGTCGACTGCTTCGAGCACACCGGCCTCGCCACCTCGCCGGGCTACCCGGAGGACGTGCTGGCCGGCCTGCGCAAGCGGAACGCCACCCTGTACTGGTGCCCGACCATCGGGCCCCTGTTCCTCACGGACTACACCGCCCGCGTCTTCCCCGAGCGGCTGGACGACCCGGCCTGGAAGCGGAACGTACCCGCGGACATCGTCGAGGACATCCGGCGATCGCTGCGCGACCCGACCTCGCTCGACTACTTCACGCTGACGTTCCGGCGCGTACCCACGCTGGCGAACAAGTTCCGGCAGCTCCGCGAGACCGGCGTGACCCTGCTGGTCGGCACCGACAGCGGGATCCCGGCCAACTTCCACACCGACTCGACCTGGCGCGAGCTGGAGACCTGGGTGCGCCTGGGCATGACCCCGATGCAGGCCATCGCGGGGGCGACGCGCTGGCCGGCCCGCTTCCTGAAGAAGGAGAACGAGCTGGGCACGCTGGCGCCGGGCCGCTACGCCGACGTGATCGCGGTGCGCGGGGACGTGCTCACCCACATCGCCCTGCTCCAGCGAGTGGACGTGGTCGTGAAGAACGGCGTCCGGGTCAAGTGACAGGCGCTACGGCAATACCAGTGTACCCGCAGGATATTCGAGCATCTCGGGCGGGCCGAACAGGTTGCCCCACACGATCGCCCCGCTGGCGCCGTCCTGAATCCACAATGTCTTGCGGGTCGCCCCCCCCGTCGCGCGGTTTCCGTAGATCTTGCTCTTGGTGGACTTCTCACTCACCAGGATGTCGTGAAACACCTTGAAGCGAAGCCGGCTGGAACCGGTGACGTCGTTGTTGAAGATCGAACAGTCGGTGCACTCCCGGATCCAGATCGCATCCTCGCCGGTACCGACCACTCGATTCGCCTCGATCGTGGTCCGGCTCGTCGACCCGGCGAAGATCGCGTTGTACTGGATGTTCAGCAGGTCGTTGTCCCGGATCGTCACGTCGTTGGCAGGCGTCAGCGGGGGGACTCCCTGGACCCGAATCCCGTAGGAGTACGACAGGTCCTGCGGCTCGAGCTCGCCCGGGTACCCGGTGACGGTGTTCCGTGCCACCGACACCCGACTGCTGATCTGCACGTAGATGCCGTTGATGTTCCCGTCCAGCCGGTTGGCATAGACCTCGACGTCGCTGGACTTGTTGCCGATCCAGACCGAGGGGCTCGTCTTGGTCAGGTGGTTGCGGATCAGGTTGTGGGTGATCGTGGCGCGCGTGATCCTGGAGAAGGTGATTGCTGACCTTTGGTTCCCGTCGAACATGTTCCGGGAGATCGTGTAGCCGGCGCCGGGCACCCCCTGGCCGGGATGGGCGTACAGGCCTGGCCCGGCGTTATTGCGGAACGTGTTCTCGGTGACGACCACGTCGTTGACCGCCTGCCCCACGTTGGGTTCGAAGTCGATCCCCGCCTCGGGGCTGCCGCTTCCGCCGGTGCCCTCGAAGACGTTCTTGTAGAACAAGCCCTTCGTCAGGTAGGTGGCGGCGACCCCGTTCCGCCGGGCGTTCCTGAACGTACAGCGCACCAGACGAACGTTGGAGCTGGGCGCCGTGTCGCCGCCGATCCAGACATTGTCGGTGCTGGCCCCGTCGAACACCACGCCCTCGACGTGGACGTCGTGCGCCTGGTCGATCCGCAGCAGGATCTGCCAGCCGTTGTCCGAGCGGGTGCCGAGCAGCGTGCCGCCGGTGATGGCGACGTTCCGGGCCCCGACGACGGTGGTGAACATGCTGCAGCTCGGCACGTCGGTATCGACCAGACGGAGGGTGGCCCCGGTGGCGTGGACCCTGTTGTTCGACCTGAGCCAGATCCCGGAGCAGTTGATCGAGTAGCTCCCGCCGGGCTGCAGCCTCACCTCGCCGCTTGCGTCCAATTCGGCTTGGATCGCCGCCGTATCGTCGAACCCGTTGGGAGGGACCGGGCCCGCCCAGACCGGACCCGCCAGCAACCACACGACCGCAGGAAGGGTCTTCATTCGGCACCTCGCGAGCCGACAAGCTGGCTGCACCGTCACCGGCGTCGAACCGCGGCCGGCTGGCGCGGTGGGCCTACAGAGGGTGCCTGCTTGCCAGGGCCGCGCATTATACGCGGAGAGCGTGAGGAGTCCAGTGGCTCGAGGGGAGGGGCTTCTCCGCCAAGACCGTGCGGATCACCACGGGCGCCGGGAAAAGTGCAGGGGCCGGCCGCTGGGGTGTCCGCCGGTGTGGTCATGCCGTGATCGGCTGCGGCGCCCGCGCCGCCCCTGGCCCTACCTTGACCGCCCTGGTCGCGGCGCTTATCCTCACGTGGCTTCGAGCAGGCGAGCGCAGGCGTCGGACGAGGAGGGGACCCATGAGCACCCGAACGGTGGCCGACGGCACCCAGCGCGAGCTGAGCTACCGCAAGCGGCTCATCGACATCGCCAACATGATCAACTCCGCCTCGAGCATCCAGGACATCCTCGTCGACATCAAGGACAAGGTGCTCGACCTCGTCGACGCCGAGCGCGTCACGATCTTCGCCCTCGACACGCGCAACCAGGAGCTGTTCTCGCTGTTCAAGGCCGGCCAGGAGGTCAAGGAGATCCGCGTCCCCAAGACGTTCGGCTCGATCGCCGGCTTCACCGCACTGTCGCGCCGGACCGCGAACATCCGCAACGCCTACGACCCCGCCGAGCTGGCGCGCCTCCACCCGAACCTCAAGTTCGACGCCCGCTGGGACAAGGCCTCGGGGTTCCGGACCAGCCAGGTCCTGGCGAGCCCGATCGTCTTCGAGAAGTACCTCCTGGGCGTGCTCCAGCTCATCAACAAGCGTGGAGGCGCCCCGTTCACGCCGAAGGACGAGGAGGCCGCCGACGAGCTGGCCAAGATCCTGGGAATCGCCTTCTACAACCAGCACCGGGCCGCCCGGTCCAACAAGCCGTCCAAATACGGGCACCTGGTGGACAAGGGGCTCCTGTCCGAGAAGGACGTGGAGACCGCGATCTCCTCGGCGCGCGTGAACCAGGTCGACGTGGCCAAGATCCTGGTCGAGGACTACCGGATCCCCAAGGAGGAGGTCGGGCGCGCGCTCTCCCAGTTCTACAACACGCCGTTCTGGGAGCCGGCGGGCCGGACCATGCCCGCGGACATCAAGGACCGTCTGACCCCCGAGTTCCTGAAGAAGAACATGTGCGCCCCGATCGATAAGAAGGAGGGCACCGTACGGGTGGCGGTGGAGGACCCCTACGACCTCACCCGCCTCGACGGGATCAAGGCCATGAACCTCGCCCCCCGCGCGGAGTTCCTGGTCGCCCTGAGGGACGACATCCTGGAGTACATCAACACCAGCTACGGCCTGGCGAGCCAGGCCTCCGACACCGAGGACCTCGGTCGGATCATCATGGAGCTGGGCAGCGGCGAGGAGGAGGAGATGGAGGAGGCGGCGGGGAGCGACCCCAACGCCCCTCCCGAGATCGACGAGACCGACGGCGGCATCGTGAAGCTCGCCAACCAGATCATCATCGACGCCCACAACAAGGGGGCCTCGGACATCCACCTCGAGCCCTACGGCAAGACCGCCCCCGTCCAGGTGCGGCTGCGCATCGACGGCGACTGCGTCAAGTACCTCGAGATCCCGGCCCCCCACCGCAACGCCATCGTCCAGCGCTTCAAGATCATGTCCAAGCTGGACATCGCCGAGAAGCGCAAGCCCCAGGACGGCAAGATCCGCTTCCGGGGCCCCATGGGGACGATCGAGCTGCGCGTGGCGACGATACCCACCGCCGGCGGCAACGAGGACATCGTCATGCGCCTCCTCGCGGCCTCCAAGCCCTTGCCCCTGGAGCGGATGGGCTTCTCGGAGAGGAACATCACCGAGTTCAAGAAGATCTTGCAGAAGCCCTACGGGATCTGCCTGGTGGTCGGCCCGACCGGCTCGGGCAAGACCACGACGCTGCACTCGGGCCTCGGGTTCATCAACACCGTGGACATGAAGATCTGGACGGCGGAGGACCCCGTCGAGATCACCCAGGTGGGGCTGCGGCAGGTCCAGGTCCATCCCAAGATCGACTTCACGTTCGCGGTGGCGATGCGCGCGTTCCTCCGGGCCGACCCCGACGTGATCATGGTCGGCGAGATGCGCGACCACGAGACCGCCGCGACGGGCATCGAGGCCTCCCTCACCGGGCACCTGGTGTTCTCGACCCTGCACACGAACTCCGCCCCGGAGACGATCACCCGGCTCCTGGACATGGACATCGACCCCTTCAACTTCGCGGACGCACTCCTCGGCATCCTCGCCCAGCGGCTCGTCCGTACACTCTGCAAGGACTGCAAGGAGGAGTACTCCCCCACCCAGGAGGAGTTCGCGGAGCTGATGCAGGAATACGGGCTCGAGCACTGGGACCGGCTGGGGCTGCGCTACTCCCCCGCCTTCAGGCTCGCCCGGCCGAAGGGCTGCGCCAAGTGCGCCAACACCGGATACAAGGGCCGGATGGGCATCCACGAGCTCCTTGTCGCCACCGACGAGATGAAGCGCAAGATCCAGAAGCGCGACCCGATCGAGGAGCTGCGCAACCAGGCGATGCTGGACGGGATGACGACCCTGCTCCAGGACGGGATCCAGAAGGTCATCCAGGGGGTCACGGACTTCAAGCAGGTCCGAGCGGTCTGCATGAAGTAGCTGCGGGACTGGCCGATCAGTGGCGGGCCTGGGCGGACCGGCCGGCGCGCGTGCCCGAGGTCCCGCCCATTCGGCCGAGCCGCTCCCGCCCCGCGGCCAAAGCGGCCGTGGCCGCGTTCTCGTCTCCCACGACCCTGTCGAAGTCGCCTTCTTCGTAGGCCAGCAGGAGGCGGGCCCCCGTCTGGCGCGCCTCGTTCATGAGCGAGAGCGCCGTCGACCGCGCCGCCTCGTCCAGCCCCCCCGCCCGCTCGAGCTGCTTCGTGGCCGCCTCGAAGGGCTGGTCGCCAGGGGCGGCCCAGTAGGCACGGGCCGCCTCGATCGCCCCGGCCGCCCGGCCGTAGGCGTCGTCGAGCCCGGGGCCCAGCACTCCCATTTCATCGAGGACCCGCGGGACGACGATCAAGAGGCCGGCCGCCAACGGGCGAAGAGCGCGATTCGGCGCAGCAGGTGCAGGACCAGAGGTCTCATCGCTGTCAGGCCCACTGTACCATCCGCTCCCGCGTCGGCCCGGGGAGCCCCGGGGGTATAATCCCGCGTCCATGGCGAACTTCATGGGAGGCAGCGCTCCGGCCATGGCGTCCCAGGTAGCCGAGGGCTTCATCCTGCTCTCGGCGAGCAGCCTCCGCGGCTTCACGCCCGGGGACCTCATCCTGCTCCGACTGGAGCTGGAGAAACTCCAGAGGGAGGCCCGCGCCGTCGTACCGCCCCAGGACGATGCGCTGGCCAACCAGGCCCGCAACCGCCGCATCGCCCGGATCAGCTCCGCCATCCAGGTGGTCGGCGCGAAGCAGACGCTCCGGCAGTAGGGCGGCGGTGCCCCTGGCCGTCGTCGCCCCGGCGGTCGGACGGCCCGGCCGCAGCACTTGCCCCGGGCCGAGGCCGGGCCGATCTTGAACCTCCCGGTCTCCGCCGTCCTCGTCCTAGTCGCCTACGTCGCCGCCATCACCGCGTTCGGCACCTGGCTGGGCCGCCGCGGCCGAGGCATCCACGACTACTTCCTGGCCGGGAGGTCGGTGCCCTGGTGGGCCATCACCGCCTGCGTGGTGGCGACCGAGACGAGCACCCTCACCTTCATCGGCGTCCCCGGGATGGCGTACACCGGGGACTGGACGTTCCTCCAGCTCGCGGTTGGTTACGTCCTGGGCCGGATCCTGATCGCGGCCCTCTTCATCCCGGCCTACTTTCGCGGGGAGATCTACACGTCGTACGAGCTGCTCCAGCGGCGGTTCGGGGGTGCGGTCCGGGCCACCGCAGGGGCGATCTTCCTGGCGTACCGTACGCTCGGCGACGGCATCCGGCTCCACGCTGCCGCCCTGGTCCTCTCGGTCGCCGCCGGAGTCCCGGAGTGGTGGTGCATCCTCCCGCTGGGCGCGGCCATGATCCTCTACACGGAGGAGGGGGGGGTGACGGCCACCATCTGGACGGACACCGTCCAGATGTTCGTCTACCTGGCCGGCGCGGCGGTGTGCCTCGTCACGGTCGCGGCGGCGCTGCCCGGCGGGGTCGCCGCCGCCCTGGCGGAGGCACAGTCGGCCGGGAAGCTCAGGGTGTTCGAGACCGCGCTCGACGTCCGTCTGCCCTACACGCTCGCTGCCGGGATCGTGGGCGGCGCCTTCCTGACCCTGGCCACGCACGGGACCGACCACTACCTCGTCCAGCGTCTCCTGGTCGCGCGCAGCCGGCGCGACGCCTCGCTCGGCCTGGTGCTGTCGGGCTTCGTGGTCTTCGCCCAGTTCGCGCTGTTCCTGCTCCTCGGGACGCTGCTCTGGGCCCACTACGGCGGCCAGCCGTTCGCGCGCGGCGACGAGGTCCTGCCGACCTTCGTCTCGACGCGGCTTCCGGGGCCGCTCACCGGCTTCATCTTGGCCGCCATCGTCGCGGCGGCGTTGTCCCCGTCCCTGAACTCGATGGCCTCCACGACCGTGAGGGACTTCTACGTCCCCTACTTCCGCCCCGGAGCGGACGAGGCACGGCAGATGCGCGTGGCTCGTACGTTCACCGTGGTCTGGGGAGTGGCTCAGATGGGCGTCGCCCTGCTCGCCCAGGACGTCGATTCCGCGCTGAACGAGGGGCTGGCCGCGCTCGGATATGCCTCGGGGCCGACGGTCGGCGCCTTCCTGCTGGGGGTCCTGACCCGCCGGGCCACGGCGGCGGGCACGCTCTGGGGGATGGTCGCCGGCCTCACCGTGAGCCTCGGCCTGGGCAAGCTCGCTCCCTACCTGCTGGGCTGGCCCGGTGTCGCCTGGACCTGGAACGTGGCGGTGGGTGCGGTCGTCACGCTGGCGGTGGGCTGGGGGTTGGGTGCTTTGCCCAGCCGGCCGCCGGCCGCGGCCGCCTGAGCCAGAGCCGCCCGAGCCTCCCGTCCCGCCGCCTCAGTAGAGCAGCGCCGCCGCCCGGTCTCGGCGCCAGGCCTCGATCGCCTTCGCATCGGCCTGGACGATCGTGGCGGCGCTCGCACCGCGTTCCAGGTCCTTGCGGACGCGGCGTGTCCCGAGCAGGCTGTCCAGCGCCCCCTCTCTGCGCCACGCGAACTCGGGGTGGAGCTTCTTCAGGGCGCCGAGGAGGGTGATGCCCAGCTCGTACGGGCGTGCGGCGGCCGCGTCCGTCACCTTCACGCGCACGCCCGTGCACGCCTGATCGCGGTGCTTCGGGTCCGGCGCTGCCTCCGAGGCGGTCGGGGTGAACGTGGCCGGCTCCATCTCGAAGCCGGGCGCCTGGACCGCTGCGACGATCTCGGCCGGCTTCGTCCAGGGCGCTCCGAGCAGCAGGAACGGCTCGGGGGTGCCGCGGCCCTCGGAGACGTTCGTCGCCTCCAGCAGGCAGACGCCCGGGTACGCGAGAGCGGCCTCGGCGCTCCTCAGGTTCGGCGACGGGGCCACCCAGGCCCGGCCGGTGTCCGCCCAGGTCATGGCGCGCGTCCAGCCGTTCATCGCCACCACGGTGAGGCGCGCCGGCTTCTCCAGCCGGCCGTTCACGAGCGTCGCCATCTCGCCGACGGTGAGGCCGTGCACCAGCGGGCCAGGGGCCTTGTTGACCAGGCTCTCCGGCAGGGCGTCACGGCTCTCGCTCGTCGGCCCCTCGACCCGCTCGCCGCCGAGCGGGTTGGGCCGGTCCAGCACCACGAGCTCGATGCCGGCCTCTCCTGCCGCCTCCAGGCAGAGCAGGAGCGTGCCGAGGTAGGTGTAGAAGCGGACCCCCGCATCCTGCAGGTCGAAGACCAGGGCTTGGAGCCCCTCCAGGTCGGCCGGGGTCGGCTTCGTCTTCTCGCCGTACAGGCTGACGATCGGCAGCCCGCTCGGCTCGTCCCGGCTTGCCGCGACCTCCTTCCCCGCCGCGAGGCGCCCCGCCAGGCCATGCTCTGGCGAGAAGAGCCGCACGAGCTGCACGCCGTGCCGCCGCAGCACGTCGATGGCCCCGCGGCCGTCCTGAGTCACCGAGGCGGCGTGGACGACCAGGCCGACCTTCTTGCCCTGCAGGCCCAGGGCCCCCTCGGCGTCGAGCACGTCGAGCCCCACGCGTACGACCTGGCCGGGCACCGCCCCCGGCGGCGGCGACGCCCGCCGGTCGGCCGCCGCGGCTCCGCGGCCCCGCTCCGCCTCGCGGGGCTGGTCGGGGCCGAGCGGAGAGTTCTCGCCGCACGAGGTCAGGATTGCGGCGAGGATCCCCGCCGCCGCCCGCAGGATGCCGCGGCCCGGCCGGCCCCCGGGCAGCGCCGACCCTCCGCTCACCGACGCTCCAGCGCCGCCGCCACCCCGTCGGCGACCGCGACCCGGACCCGGCGGATGGCGTTGTTGTCGCGCGTCGGGTGGACCCGATTGCTGAGCAGGACTATGAAGAGCCGCCGGTCCGGGTCTATCCACAGCGAGGTCCCCGTGAAGCCGGTGTGTCCGAAGGAGCGTGGCGAGAGCCGCGACCCCGCCGACGAGCCTACGGAGGGCGTGTCCCACCCGAGCGCGCGGCTCGACCCCGGCACGCCCGCGCAGGCGGTGAACCGCTCGACCACCGCCCGAGAGACGATGCGGCGGTGCTCGAGCACTCCGCCGTTCAGGATCATCTGCGCGAACCGGGCGAGGTCTGGAGCCGTGCCGAAGAGTCCCGCGTGGGGAGCGACGCCGCCCAGGGCGAAGGCGTTCTCGTCGTGCACCTCCCCGCGCAGCAGCCGGCCACGCCAGGGATCCCGCTCCGTGGGCGCGATCCGGTCCAGCAGCTCGGGGCCGGGGCGGTACCGGGTGTCCTTCATGCCGAGGGGCTCGAGGATCCGGCGGGCCGCGAACGTGTCCAGCCCCTCTCCGGCCACCCGCTCGAGGACCTCGCCCAGAAGGATGAGGCCGAGGTCGCTGTAGAGCGACTTCGAGCCCGGCTCGTAGACGAGGTCCATCGCCTGGATCCGGGCCAGGTAGGCCTCCTTGCCTTCCGCCTCCTCGTGGAGCGGCGCCCACCAGTCGAGACCCGAGGAGTGCGTGAGGAGATGCCAGACCGTGACCCGGTCCTTCGGGCCGCCGCTGAAGCGCGGCAGGAACGCCGAGACGGGCTTGCCCAAGTCGAGCTTCCCCTCGTCCACCAGCACCATCGCCATGGTGGTCGTGACGATCACCTTGGTGAGGCTCGCGAGGTCGTAGATCGTGTCGACCCGCGCCGGCGCCGCATCGGTCTCGTAGGAAAGCCGCCCCACCGCCCGGAGCATGACGAGGGCGCCGTCCTTCCCCACGGCCAGGAGCGCTCCGGGGAACGCCCGTTCGGTCCGGAAGCGCTCCAGCGCCGGCTCCAGGGCGGCGAGCGCGCCGGGATCGAACCCCACGCTCTCCGGCTCGGCGGGCTTCAGGGTCATCTCGCGCCTCGGCACCTCCAGGCCGTGTCCGTACGGGTACATCTCGGGCAGGGTGACCGGCAGCTTACCGGCGACAGCGTACTCGCCGAACAGCGCCTGGACCGCCGCGCGCTGGCTCGACTCGGCTCCGCCGTACGCGCAGACGTAGACGGGCACCTCCGGGACCTGGCGCAGGAGGTAGGGGCTGCCGAACGAGACGACGATCACCGGCGTGCCCGCCTCGGCCAGGCGTCGGAGAAGGCGCGCGTGGCTCTCGGACATGTCCGCGGTCCCCTTGTTCGCCGTCACCCGGACGAAACAGGAGGCCAGCACATGGGTGAACTCGCCGGCCCGCTCCACGAGCGCCGCCGCCGTCCGATCCGAGACCTCGGGACCGAGCGGGATCGTCTCGGCCACCACACGCCGGCGGGCGAGCTCGTCCTCCGGGAAGCCCTGGACGGCGTCGTTCCGGGCGTCACTGGAAAGGACCAGGTGCAGGATGTGCAGGGGCTCCTCGGCGCGGAGGGGCACGACCCCTCCCTCGTTCCGCACCAGCGTGATCGACGACCGGGCCACCCGCAGCGCCCCCTCCACGTCCTCCGGACGGCCGACGCTCCGCCCGAGCTGGGTGGCGTCCACCTTCGCGGCGCGGTGCAGGCCCAGCCGCTCCTTGGCCTCCAGGAGCCGCAGGACCGACGTGTTCAGCCGCTCCTCCGTGAGCTGGCCTTCGCCGACCGCGCGGACGAGCGCCTGGATCGCGACTCCCGGGTCCGGGGGCAAGAGGACCAGATCCGCCCCCGCCTGTACCGCGCGCACCGCGCCCTCTCCCGTCCAGGCCGAGCGGACGCCGGTCATGTCCATCGCGTCGGTCACGACGAGCCCCCGGAAGCCCAGCTCGCCGCGAAGGACGTCGCCCACCGGTCGCGACAGCGTGGCGGGGGCGCCGCTGGGATCGAGGGCCGGCACCGCGATGTGGCCGAGCATCACCGCGTCGACACCCGCGTCCACCACCCGTCGGAACGGGAGCAGCTCCACCGACTCCAGCCGCTGCCGGTCCGCCCCCACGGTCGCGAGCTGCAGGTGGCTGTCCGCCACGGTGTCGCCGTGGCCGGGGAAGTGCTTCGCGGTGGTCAGAAGGCCGCCGGACCGGGCGCCGGCGACGAACGCGGCGGCGAGGCGCGCCACCAGCTCCGGGTCCTCGCCGAAGGATCGGATGTTCACGATCGGGTTGGCGGGGTTGCTGTTGACGTCCGCGACGGGGGCGAAGGCCCAGTGGATGCCGAGGGCCCGTCCCTCCCGCGCCGCCACCTCGCCGGCGAAACGGGCCGCTTCTTCGGAGCGGGCCGCGCCGACTGCCATCGCGTACGGGAGCGGGACCACGCCCCGCCGGATGCGGAACGCGATCCCTCGCTCCATGTCTGCCGCCACCAGCAGCGGCACGTCGGCCGCCGACTGCAGGTCGTTGAGCAGGCGGGGCAGGGTCTCGACCTCCGAATCGAACACCACCAGGGCACCCACGTGGAGGCGGGAGACCTGCTCCAGCAACGCGCGCAGCTCGGGCGTCGCGGGATTCCGATAGACGCCCGCCGCTCGCACCCCGACCAACTGGCCGGCCTTCTCTTCGAGGCTGAGGCTGGCGAGGGTCTGCCGGGCCCACGCATACGACGGAGGCGCCGACGGCGGGCCGGCGGGCTCACCCGCCGGCCCCGGGTGGCGACACGCCGCGATCAGGGAGAGGACGGCGAGGGTGGCCGCGGTGGCGGCCCGCCTCACCGCGGGCCGTCCTCCGCCCCATCGCCCGCCGGCGTCCGGGCGGGCCCCGCGGTGAAGGCCGGGAAGGCCTCGGCCCGGAGCCGCCGCAGGTCGGAGGGCGAGAGCGACTCGTGCGAGAAGACCAGCACCCCCGAGGCTCCCGACTCGCGCGCCGTACGGATCCGCTCGATGGTGCCCTCGAGCGGGAGGCGGTACGCACCCACGCCCGCCCAGACCGGCTGGCGCCCGGCGATGCGCTCTCGGATGCTCTCGACCTGCCAGCGGAACAGCCGCGCGTCCGGGGTGTAGACCATCGGACACACGGCGTCCAGGATCCTCCGCTCGGCCCACGCGGGCCAATCCTGGTACCTGTGCGCCACGGCGAGGGCCTCGTCGGGCACCACCGCGGCCGAGACGAGGGTTCCCCGGCGGGCCCCGCGGGCTGCCCCGCTAAGCCGCTCGGCCAGGCTGGTGAGAACGTCCCGGCGGTAGTCGCTCCAGGCCTCGGGCTCGCGGGCGGGAGCCTCGAAGAGGTGCCGCCGCGTCTGTCTGCGCTTGAAGCCTTCGAGCGCGGCCCGCGAGTGGTCGTACTCGGGACCCGGGTAGCGGATGAAGTCGAGGTGCAGGCCGTCCACCGGATAGGCCCTGACCAGCTCGTACACGACCTTCTCGAGGTGATCGGCGACTCCCGGGGCCGAAGGCGAGAGGTAGAAGCCCTCGACATCCCCCTCGCCGCGCGTCCCCTGGACCAGCCGAAGCCTCTCCCGTGGCGACGCGCCCACGGCCGACCGGGCCACCGAGCGCGGCACCATCACCCAGTCCGGGTGGCGGGCGAGGACGTGGCCCCTCTGCAGCGGCTGCCCGAAGTGGGCCGCGAGCAGCACGTTCACCCAGGCGTGGACTTCCAGGCCGCGGGCGCGGGCTCGCTCGACGAGCCGGCCGAAGGGGTCGAACCCGCGCGGCTGGTTGGCCAGGAGGACGCTCCGGGGCACGATGGCCGAGTCGTAGAAGGCGTCGCCCCGGCCGCGCACCTGGACGAACAGCGCGTTGAACCCCGCCGCGTGGGCTTCGTCCACCACCCGGTCCACCGAGGCGGGCGAGACCAGCGCGGTCCTCACGACCCACAGGCCCCGCATCTCGTACGGGGGCGTGCTGGAGAGGGGCGCCCCCGACAGGAGGATGATCGCGGCCAGGAGGTCCCCCATGAGAGACGCGCATCCTACCACGCGGGCTCAGGGGCCGTTCGGCATCCTGCTGGGCGCGGCCCACACCTCCAGCTCGGCGACGGACCAGGGCCGTTGACGGTGCCCCACCTGCACCAGGCGAAGGGCCGAGACCCTGACCGGCTCGAAGACGAGGACCAGGTTGGCTCCCCCGCCCGGGGGCTGCTCTTCGAGGGGAGCACGGGCGTGGAATACGCGAAGGCGCCGCCACTCCCTTCCGTCGCCCGAGGCGAGGACGTGGACGTTCCTGGGGAAGTCACGCCGGCCAGCCAGGCGCATGCTGACGCGTGAGACCTCCGCGGCCGGAGACAGCTCGACCTGGACCCACGTGCCCGGCCGCTGCGGGCCGGCGGACCGCCATGCGGTCTCCAGGTCTCCGTCCACCATCAGGAGGGCGGACTCGGGAGACTCCGATGCGGAGACCTGCGACGGCTCGAGCCGGAGCGGTCGCGGGGCCGTCCGCAGGTGGGCGCTCGCCGCGGCCACCAGCACCCGCCGTCCGGCGTGGGGATTCGAGGGCTCGGCCGCGTGGAGCACGTCCAGCTCGCGGAGGAGGCCATCGTCAGCGGAGGCGTCCCCGCTGACGACCACGTCGACGTCCACCGCCAGGGGCAGCATACCGGCGTCGAGCCGCTCCGCTTCGACGACCTCGTACCGGGCGCGGTCCAGGCCCAGGTCCCGCTCACTGGTTAGGATCCGCGCGCCGGCGGGTACGTGCGCCTCGATCCAGTCGAGCGCCTCGTCCCGGGTCCCGGGGCGGGACACACCCTGGACGTAGTCGAGCGAGCCCGCCAGCGGCTGCACGGCAGCCACGCCCGCCACCACGAGGGCTGCCGCCCTCGACCGCCGCCCGACCGCGCCCACCGCGCGCCCCGCGAGGACGGCGACGAGGCCAAGCGCGGGGACGAGTTGCCGGTCGCGATTCACCTCCGCCGTGGAGAAGACGGCGACGACCAGGAGCGGGAACGCGACGAGGCTCGCCCATCGCCGGCCGTCCCGCAGTGCCAGCGCCGTCCCCGCCGCGGCCAGCGTCACGCCTGCGGCCCCCAGGGCCTTGACGAGGATCAGGCCGTACGTCCAGGCCATGCCCGCGAAGGACTGGGTGCCGCGGCCCCGCTCGACGTAATGATAGGCGACCTGGAGACGCGCGCCCTCGATCGCGTCGGGGAGGTGGATCACGCTGTAGGGCGAGAGCGCCACGAAAGCGAGGAGGGCAGCCAGGCCGCCCACCGAGATGCGCGTCGCCACGGCCCACCATGGGCCGGGGCCGGCTGGCCGCGGCGCCAGCAGCGCGGCCAGGGCGTAGCAGGGCGCGAGCAGCGCTCCGGTGAACTTGACCGCGGTGGCCGCGCCCACGGCCAGACCCGCCAGGGCGTCGGTCCGGAGCGCGGGCCCCAGCCGCTGGATCGCGAGACAGGTCGCCAGCACGAACGCCTCGAGCACGACGTCGGGGCGGATCGAGTGGGCCGTGTGCACCTCGACCGGCGAGACGGCGAGCAGGAGGGCGGCGGCGACACCCGCCGTGTCGCCGGCCACCCGACTCCCGAGCACGTAGACGAGCGCCACGCTCAGAACGCCGAAGGCGGCGACCAGCCCGCGCCCCGCCAGGTACGCGGTCGCGCCGGGGCCCGAGGGGTCCGCGAGGGCCTGGACCGGTGCGAGGAGGTAGAGGAAGAGCCCCGGGTATTCGTAGAATCGGTGGTCCAGGTCCCCGTGATACAGCATCGACCCTACGCTGTCGACGAAGTACCGCTCGTCGACGTGCGGCGTGTGCCGCAGCCCCCAGGACAGCCCGAAGAAGCGCAGCCCCGCGGCGAGGAGCAGGATCGCTGCGATGGCCGGCACCGTGGCGGGTCTCACGAAGGGGGGGATTCTACGGTATCATTCGTGCCGGTGGAACTCCTGAGGGCTGTTGCAATAACGGGCGCGGTCGCGGTCGTAACGGCGGCCACGCCCGGCGCGGGCGCGGGTGGAGCCGAGGAGCTGGCCCGAAGGGTGGAGCGGCGCCACCGCCGGGCGGGCGACCTGACTGCCCGCTTCGTGCAGACGTACCGTTCCGGGGTCCTCGGCCGCGAAGTGGTCGAGCGGGGCACGGTCGCGATGAAGCGCCCCGGACGGATGCGGTGGGAGTACCGGGAGCCCGAGAAGAAGGTCTTCGTCTCGGACGGGAAGACCTTCTACTTCTACGTCCCCTCCGACCGCCAGGTGATCGTCCGCGAGCACGCCGGAGACCAGGGCGTCGCGACCTTCCTGCTCTCTGGCGAGCGGGACATCCTGGACCAGTTCGCGGCCTCGTTCGACCCCGTCCCGGGCGGCGAGCCACGCTTGCGGCTGACGCCCCGCGAGCCCGACGCCTCGTTGGAGACCGTGTTCCTCGAGGTGGACGAAGGCGCGCGGATAAAGTCCATCGAGGTGGTGGACGTGCAGGGCAACCGCAGCCACTTCCGCTTCGAGGGTCTGCGGGAGAACGTCGGGCTGAAGGACGATCTGTTTCGCTTCGAGATACCGGCCGGCGTCGAGGTCGTGAGCGGGTGAGGCGGGCGGCGGCCGTCCTGGTCCTGCTCGGCGCGGCCGCCTGCGCGTCGTCCCAGGCCTTCAGGGCCGGCGAGCGGGCGGAGCGGCGGCAGGACTACGACCAGGCCGTCCTGGAGTACTCCCGCGCCCTCCGCCGGGATCCCGACAACGTCCACTACCGCAAGGGGCTCGAACGGGCGCGCCTCCGCGCCTCCGCCGAGCACGCGGCCGCGGCCCGCCGGATGATCACGCGGGGTCTCTACAAGGAGGCCCTGGACGAGTACCGGCTGGCCCTGGACCTCGATCCCGCCTCCGAGGCCTTGCGCTCGGAGATGAGGGACGCGGACGCGAAGCGGCAAGCCGGGGTCGTGGCCGCGTCGCTCGAGGAGCTGAAGGAGCGCGTGCGCGAGAGGGCGCTGCCCGGGCTGGACCTCGGCGATGCCGCCCGGGAGCCGCTCGGGTTGTCCTTCCGCAACGCCAGCCTGCGCGAGACGTACCAGGCCCTGGGCAAGGCGGCAGGCGTCAACTTCGTCTTCGACCCGCAGTTCCAGGACCAGACGATCGCGCTGGACGTCCGGGACGTCCCGTTCGAACAGGCCCTGAACGCCCTCGGCAGCGTGGGCCGGACCTTCCACCGGGTGGTGGACTCCAAGGTCGTCATGGTCGTGCCCGACACGGCCTCCAAGCGGAGGGAGTACGAGCAGCAGGTGGTCAAGACATTCTTCCTCTCGAACGCCGACCTGAAGGAGACGATCGACCTGCTCCGCATCGTGCTGGGGGCCCGGCGGGTGGCGCCGCTGCCCGGCGCCAACGCCCTCACCATCAACGACGCGCCGGAGAAGGTGGCGGCGGCCGAGCGCATCATCGAGGTTGTCGACAAGAAGAAGGCCGAGGTCGTCATCGCGGTCGAGATCCTGGAGGTCAACCGGACCCGCCTCAAGGAGTACGGGATCGAGATCACCTCCGGGGTCCAGGGGACCGAAGGGGTGGCGGGAGCCGCCTTCCCGCGCTCGACCACGCTGGACGAGAACCCCTACGAGCGGTCGAACATCGTCATCAGCAGCTTGCCCGGCGTCCTCTACCGGCTCTTGAAGACGGACTCGACGACCCGCCTGCTGGCCAACCCGCAGCTCCGGACCAGCGAGGGGCAGACCGCCCAGGCGCGTTTCGGCGACCAGGTGCCGGTCCCGGTCACGATCTTCACGCCCCTGGCCCAGGGGGGCGTGGCCCAGCAGCCGGTGACCTCGTTCGACTACAAGAACGTCGGCGTCAACATCGACATCACGCCGCGGGTGCATCACGACGGCGAGGTCACCCTCGGTCTCAAGCTCGACATCTCGTCGGTCGGCCCCCCCGGCTTCCAGGGCATCCCCACGTTCAACAGCCGCCAGGTGACGAGCGCCCTGCGCCTCCGGGACGGCGAGACCAACATCCTCGCCGGGCTCATCATGGATACGGAGCGTCAGAGCCTGAGCGGCATCCCGGGCCTCGCCGACGTGCCGCTGCTGGGGAAGATCTTCTCGCGCAACCGCGCAGAGGTGTCCCAGACCGACATCGTGATGACGCTCACGCCGCACGTCGTCGACCGCGCCGAGCTCACCGAGGAAGACCTCCGGTCCTTCCAGCTCGGGGGCGAGACCTCGCCCCTGCTCTTCGAGGTCCCCGGCGTCCCGCCCGCGGTCACGCCCCCACGGCAGGGAGAGCCGCCGCGGATCGAGCCGATCCGGCCGCCGTCCCCGGTGCCCTCCCCGACGCCCTCGCCCAACCCGGATTGAGCTCTGGCCTTGGGCAGCCGCATCCGGCGCGTGCTGGCGCTCCTGTCCGACCCGAAGACCCCCAGGCTCCCCAAGCTGGCGGTCGCGCTCGCGGTCGCCTACCTGATCTGGCCGCTCGACCTGGTGCCCGACTTGCTGGTGCCGGTGGCCGGCTTCCTCGACGACCTGGTGATCCTCTGGACCAGCCTGCGGTGGCTGGTCCGGCGCGGCGCCGCGGCCCAGGCGGAGACGGCAGAAACCCAGGGGCGCCCGGGGGGGCCGAGCGAGCTGAGCTAGGAACCTAGCGCCGCCGGTCTGAGGATTTGTCTCTCAGATTTCACTGTGGTCGCGATCAGCAGTCAGCGATCAGCTTTCAGCGGTCAGCGGT
>Ga0268386_10000028_pt1 | contig 69129 bp, 67 predicted proteins | sample RVTome_15_FD_200260 | JGI IMG/M metagenome (GOLD analysis project Ga0268386, IMG submission 200260) | Soil microbial communities from uranium-contaminated site in the Upper Colorado River Basin, Wyoming, United States - RVT150D86... ... | reverse complement strand
GCAGACCGGAACCGGGGGCTAGCGCCCGCCGGCTGATGAACGGTGGGCACATGTCGCAGCAACTGGTTCAACGGATCGTCGCCGAGCTGGAAGCCATTCCGCTGATCGATCCCCACACGCACATCAACCCGCATGCGCCGGCGTCGAAGACGCTGGCCGACATCCTGGGCTACCACTACTACACCGAGCTGGCCCACTCCGCCGGGCTGCCGAGGGAGCAGATCGAAGAGCCGGGCATCGACCCGAAAGAGAAGGTCCGTCGGCTCGTGCCGAAGCTGGCCGATCTGGACAACACAGTTCAGGTGAGTTGGCTGCTGGAAATGTGCCGCGAGTTCTTCGGCTTCGACGACGACCGCATCACCGAGTCGAACTGGGAAGCGCTGTACGACGGCTCGGCGAAACAGATGGCCGCCGGCGACTGGGAACAGCAGGTCCTGCGGAAGAGCCGACTGGATGCGGTGTTCCTGACGAACGACTTCGACGACCCGCTGACCGGATTCGACACGTTGCGGTACGTTCCGTGTCTGCGGACCGACGATCTCGTCTTCAAACTGCACGAACCGGCCGTCCGCGAGCGGCTGGCCAAGGCGACCAGCATCGAAGTCGGCGACGGCAAGTCGCTACGGGAAGCAATCGGCAGGCTGTTCGAGCACTTCGTCAGCAAGGGGGCGAAGGCGTGCGCGATCTCGCTGCCACCCTATTTCTCCCCTCGCGACGACCATCGTGAATACGCGGGAGTTGTCGAACGCGCTTCAAAGCATATCGCGGGCTACGCCGCTGGACGACGGACAGCCGAAGGAGAACCATTCGGCCATCGCGATACAGAGCAACTTGTCTTCAATACGCTGGCGGAGATGTGCGCGGAGTATCACCTGCCGTTCGATCTGATGATCGGCGTGAACCGCCGCGTGTACGAGGGGGGCGTGTTTCAGGGGCAGGACCTGTTCGACCAGCGGACGTCGCTGATTCTGTACCGCGAGCTGTTCAACGCGTTCCCGCAGGTAATGTTTCCGATTTCCGTGCTCGCCCAGGTCAGCAACCAGGAACTCGTCAGCTACAGTTGGATCTTCCCCAACGTGGTCACCAACGGTCACTGGTGGTACTCGAACATTCCCGCGTACATCGAAACCGACTGCCGCAGCCGGCTGCAAGGGGTGCCGCGGAACAAGCAGATCGGGTACTACAGCGACATGTACAAGCTGGAGTTCGCGTTGCCGAAGTTCGCCATGTACCGCCGCGTGCTGGCGAACGTGTTGGCGGCGGACTTCGTGGTCGCTCGCGGCTGGCCGGAAGAACGGGCGGTCGCGCTGGGCCGGCAGGTGCTGCGGGGCAACGTGGAGCAGGTTTTCCGCTGTTGACCGATTCGGGTACAATCGAATACTTTCGCTGTTTCCCATCCCGAGAACGAAGCCGCACGGGCACCGGCATCTGGAGTTCGTAGTGACCGGCTTCAGCCGGTCGAGTGCGTGGAAACCTCCAACGACCGGCTGAAGCCGGTCACTACGAGCGAGGATTTCGAGGTTGCACGGAGCGAAGCGTTTCCCCCATGACGGAAATCGTTGATATCCGTACCGCGAACGAACCCCGCGACGTGGTGCATCGCGCGGTTTACGCTTTGTCGGAAGGGGAACTCGTCGGCCTGCCCACCGAAACGGGCTACGTCGCCGCCGCCCATCTCTTGCGGCAGCCGGCCATCGAACGGCTGGCGGCGCTGGCCGACGGATCGCGCGGCGTGCTGAACCTGCGGGGCGAGCGGGAGTTGCACGACTACGTTTTGAGCCTGGGACCGCTGGCGGAACGGCTGGCGCGGCGCTGCTGGCCCGGTCCCGTGATTCTGCAGTTTCCCGTCGCAACCGACGAAGGGCTGCTGCGGGCCGTGCCCCAGGCCACCCGCGAGCGGCTGATCGTCGACGGCGAGGCCAGGTTTCAGGAGTCTTCGGACACGGTGTTTCGCGACGTGCTCAAGCTGCTGCCGTCGCCGCTGGTGACGACGACGATCGACCTGGCGGAACGGGGAGTGGCGGTCGCGGCCGCCGAACTGGCGGAACGCTCGGCGGGAAGGATCGCACTGTGCGTCGATTCCGGCCGATCCCGGTTCGACCAGCCGGCGACGGTCGTGCGGATCGCGGGAGACGACGGGGAGGTCGTTCGCGAAGGGGTCGTTTCCGCCCAGACGGTCTCGCGGCTGACGCGGACGATGGTTCTTTTCGTCTGCACCGGCAACACCTGCCGCAGCCCGATGGCCGAAGGGCTGTTTCGCAAGTTGCTCGTCGACCGTTTACAATGCAGCGAAGAGGAGCTGGACGGCCGCGGATACATGGTGTTGTCGGCCGGGCTGTCGGCGTCGTCCGGCGATCCCGCCAGCCCCGAGTCGGTCGAGGCCGTGCGGTCGGCCGGCGTCGACCTCACCGAGCACGCCAGCCGCCCGCTGACGGCGCAACTGTTGCGGCAGGCCGACCACATTTACACGATGACCCGCGGCCACAGGGAGTCGATCGTCTCGTCGCATCCCGAGCTGGCGGCGAAGACCGAACTGCTGTCGCGCGACGGGAGGGACATCTCCGACCCCATCGGCCAGAGCGCGGCCGCCTACGTCAGCGCGAAAGAAGAGATCGAACAAAACGTGCGGCTGCTGGTGGACGAGTTCCTCGGGAAATGACCAATGACCAATGACCAATGACCAATGACCAATGACCAATGACCAATGACCAATGACCAATGACCAACAAAACGAGCTTGCGGCTCTTTGGGATTTGGTCATTGGGAATTGGGGATTCTACCGGATTGATGACCATGAAAATCGCAGTTGCCAGCGACCATCGCGGGTTCGACGTGAAGGGGAAGATTCTGACCCTGATCCGAGACCTGGGGCACGAGGGAATCGACTACGGGCCGTCCGCCACCGACTCGGTCGACTATCCCGACTTCGCGGCCAAGGTCGCCGCCGACGTCAGCTCAGGGAACGTCGACCGCGGGATCCTGATCTGCGGCACGGGGATCGGGATGTGCATCACGGCGAACAAGTTTCCCGGCGTGCGGGCGGCGGCCTGCCACGACGACCTGACCGCCGAGATGAGCCGCCTGCACAACGACGCCAACGTGCTGTGCCTCTCCGGCGACCTGCTCGGCGACCGGCTGATCAACCGCATGGTCGAGATCTGGGTGACGACGCAGTTCGAAGGGGGCCGCCACGCCCGCCGCGTCGATAAGATCGCGGAGATCGAATCGGGTCTGCGGACAGCTTAAGGCGGAAGGTGGAAAGCGGAATACGCCTTCCGCTTTTCACTCAACAACGTTCCGTGTATTGTTGTCGGCCCGGAAACACGATTCGCACAGACGCCCGCAACGAAGGCAACCGCGATGGACCCCACGACGTTGAAGTACGCCAAGTCCCACGAGTGGCTGCATCTCGACGGCGAGACGGCGACGCTGGGCATCTCCGACTTTGCCGTCAAACAACTGACGGACCTGGTCTACATCGACCTGCCGGCCGTCGGCGCGACGTATTCCGCGGGGGAGACGTTCGGCGAGGTGGAAAGCGTCAAGGCCGTCAGCGATCTGTACGCCCCGGTGGCGGGAGAGATCGTCGAGGTCAACAGTGCTCTGGAAGACGATCTGGCCGCCCTGTCGGACGACCCGTTCGGCAAAGGCTGGCTGGTGAAGCTCCGCGTGTCGGACCCGTCGCAGGTCGACGCACTGCTGGACAAAGCCGCGTACGACGCGCATTGTGCGTCCGAGGAGCATTAGCCGAAGACGCGTAGGACGGATTTTCAATCCGTCCGTCAGGCATTGTCGAAAGACGAATGTCGCAGGAATGACGAAGTCCGAACGACGATACGGTCCTGAAACGTTCGTGCTTCGACATTCGTGATTCATCACGGACGGATTGAAAATCCGTCCTACGGTATCATTGGGCTGATCGATGACCACCGTCACCTGGACCCTCACCGACGCCGACGAAGGCGTCGACCTGCCCGACTGGTCCGCCGGCCCGCGAGACGTCGGCGGAGAGCTTCAAGGCTGGTCGGTGTCGAAGCGGCGGCTCGTCGGCGGGCGGCGAGACGGCGTCTCGGTGGTCGAAGTCGACAACGGCGGCATGCGGTTCACCGTCGTTCCCACGCGGGGGATGGGAATCTGGAAGTGCATCGCCGACGATGGTCGCACGCTGGGCTGGCAGTCCCCCATCAACGGCCCGGTGCATCCGAAATTCGTGCCGATCGCCGATCCCGGCGGGCTCGGCTGGCTGGAAGGGTTCGACGAACTGCTCGTCCGCTGCGGGCTGGAAAGTAACGGAGCGCCGGTCCACGATGCGCGGAATGTGCTGCAATACCCGCTGCACGGCCGGATCGCCAACCTACCGGCACATCGCGTCACGCTGTCCGTCGATTCCCAGCGGGGAACGATCGCCGTCACAGGCGAGGTCGACGAAACGCGGTTTCTGTTTCATCACCTGCGGCTGACCTCCACGGTAACGACGACCGTCGGCTCGACCGAGTTGACGGTCCACGATTCGATCGCGAACCTGTCGTCGCGGCCGGCCGGATTTCAGATGCTGTACCACATCAACGTCGGCGCACCGCTGCTCGACGCCGGCTCGACGCTCGTCGCCCCGGTGAAGGGGGTCGTTCCCCGCGACGCGCGGGCCGCCGAGGGTGTGGCTGATTGGGACACTTACGCAGCCCCCGAGCCGGGATTCGCCGAGCAGGTTTACTTTCTGCTCGATCCGGCGTGCGACGCCGACGGCCGCACCCGCGTGCTGCTGAAGAACGCGGCGGGGGACGCCGGGCTGGAACTGGCCTACAACCGCAAGCAGTTGCCCTGGTTCACGCAGTGGAAGAACACCGGCGCGATCGAGGACGGCTACGTCACGGGGCTGGAGCCGGCGACGAACCTGCCCAATCCGCGGGACTTCGAGGAAAGGCAGGGCCGCGTCGTGTCGCTGGCGACGGGGGCTTCCTACGACGTTGACTTCTCGCTGAACTGGCTGCTCGATACGGCGGCCGTCGCATCGGCGGAGGCCGCCGTCCGCAGCTTGCAACCCGTCGGCGGACCGGAAGTGTTCGCCGCCCCACAGCCGGGCTGGTGCGCCGGGGCGTAGCCGCAATCTTCCCGTAGGACGGTTTTTCAAACCGTCCGGACTGTCTCACGAAAGTAGGTCCGTGTCGGCCCGACCGGACCTGGAGTGGCCAAACCGCGTGAATTGACTTTCCGGCCCACGAAGGTCCGAACGGGCCGTCCGGACCACGGGAAAGGGGACTGGTCCATTTTTCGGCGGATGACTTTTTTCGCGAAACAACCGTCGCTCCGAAAAATGGACCTGTCCCCGTTTGACCAACTGATTGCGAGTTGGCAATCTTCCGGCCCACCAAGGTTCGGACGGGCCGTCCGGACCTACTTTCGCGATACACACACCCGGACGGATTGGCAATCCGTCCTACGAGACCAACGTCCTACGACACCGACAGCGGCAGCGTTTTCGCCGGTTCCTCCTCGAGTTCGACTTCGGCCGCAGGGGCATCCGTGCCGTGTCGCACGAGCGCGGCATCGGCGGCGCGGCCCAGGCAGAGCTTGTTGAATCCGTCGAAGGCAGCGACTTTGTAGCATTCGGTCATCGTGGGGTAGTTGAAGACCGTATCGCGGAAGTAGTCGATCGTGCCGTCGTAGGCCATCACCGTCTGTCCCACGTGCACGATCTCGGTCGCGGTCTCGCCGATGCAGTGCACGCCGAGCAGCTTTCGCGTTTCGCGGTGGAACAGCAGCTTCAGCAGCCCCGTCTGGTCGCCGACGATCTGCCCGCGGGCGATCTCCCGGAAGCGGGCGATGCCAACCTCGTAAGGCACGCGGTCTTTCGTGAGCTGCTGCTCGTTGCGGCCGATCATCGAAATCTCGGGGATCGTGAACAGCCCATAAGGCATGTTCCGGCACGCCTCAAACGGCTCGTCGAACGCATGGCAGACCGCCCGGCGGCCCTGTTCCATCGACACGCTCGCCAGCGCCGGAAAGCCGACGACGTCCCCCACGCCGTAGATGTGCGGCACCCACGTCTGGTGGTCTTCGTTGCACCACAGCCGGCCGCGTTCGTCGGTTTTGAGGCCGGCGGCTTCGAGATTCAGCGCGTCGGTTTCTCCCACGCGGCCGACGGTGAACAGCACGCTCTCGGCGATCAGCCGTTTGCCGCTTTCCAGATGCACGACGGCCAACTGTTCCTTCGGGCGGTCGATGCCGATCACCTGTTCGCCGAAGCGAAACACCATCCCCAGCGACCGGGAGTGGTAGAGCAGGGCGTCGATGATCTCGGAATCGCAGAACTCCAGAATCCGCTCGCGACCGTCCACGACGGTCACGTTCACTCCCAGCGTGGCGAACATGATGCCGTATTCGATGCCGATCACGCCGCCCCCCACGACGATCATGCTCCGCGGGATGCGTTCCAGCTCCAGGATGTCGTCGGAGTCGAAGACGCAATCCCCGTCGAAGGGAATGTGCGGCGGCCGTGCCGGTTTCGTGCCGGTCGCGATCAGGATGTATTCCGCCCCCAGCGAGACGTTGCCTTCCTCGCGGTGCACCTCGATCGAATGCGGCCCGGTGAACGCGGCCGTGCCGGCGTAGATGTCGATGCCGTTGCGTTCGAGCTGGTCGTTGACGACGTCCAGCTCGAGCTGCGTGACGTGGGCCAGCTTGCGGCGGAGGTCCTTCATCGTGATCTGCCGCTTCCGCCGGTACGTCTCGCCGTACACGTCCCGCTGGCGGTAACCGGACAGATGCAGAATTGCTTCCCGCATCGTCTTGGAGGGGATCGTACCGGTGTGCAGGCAAACGCCACCGACGCAGTCGCGGCGACGTTCGACGATCGCCACGCGCTTTCCGAGTTTGGCGGCGGCGATGGCCCCCTTCTGGCCGGCGGGCCCGCTGCCGATCACCAGCAGATCGTAGTTCATCGCCGTTCCCCACGCCGCGTTGTTCCCGTTTCGCGCAATCCCTGCAACACGATTCTTCGACAGGGTCGTCCTGAGCCTACCGACTTCCCATTCGCGCGGCAATCTGCCGGCGTACAGATTCCGATATCGGTGAACGAGATGGGCGGGGGTGATGCGGCGTTGGGAGAATCTGCGACGGGGCAGAAGACACCGTGGAGTTTTCCGGTTGAACCGGTTGTTTCGTCTCGAAGCCTGAAGCGCAAGCGAAGGACCTCGTCTCTCGCCCTTCGCTTGCGCTTCAGGCTTCGATCACATTGCCGGAAAAGCACGCCTGAACATTGCCAAATCTGCGGACGGTTCCAATAATGCCGCTTTCCGCAGCCGGGTGACGGCTGATGCTGCGCTCGCGGCTGCCCCGAACTGAAAGCGACGAACGACGATGCGACGGCAATTGATCGCCGGAAACTGGAAGATGAATACGATCCGGCGGACGGCGCAGGAACTCGCCGCCGCGGTCGTCGCGGGTCTGCCAGACGGTAGCGACGCGGTCGACGTGCTTGTCGCGCCGCCGTTTCCCTATCTGGCTTACGTTCGGGAGACGCTGCACGGCTCGCCGGTGGCACTCGCCGCCCAGAACGTGCATCCTGAGCCGCCGGGGGCCTTCACGGGTGAGGTGTCGGTGGAGATGCTGCGGGACGTCGGCTGTTCGCACGTGATTCTCGGGCACAGCGAACGGCGGCATTCCCTGGGGGAAACCGACGAGTTCATCAACCGCAAGGTCAAGGCCGCCCTGGCCGGGGGGCTGACCGTGATTCTCTGCGTCGGTGAACTGCTTTCCGAGCGAGAAGCGGGGCGGACCGAGTCCGTTCTCGACAGCCAGCTTGACGGCAGCCTCGCGGACGTCCCGGCGGGGGACATGGCGAATGTCGTCATCGCTTACGAACCGGTGTGGGCCATCGGCACCGGCGTGACGGCCACCCCCGAACAGGCCCAGGCCGCCCACGATCACCTTCGCAAACGGCTGGCCGATCGCTACAATCCAAAGACCGCGAACGCCTGCCGCATCCTCTACGGCGGCAGCGTCAAACCCGATAATGCCGACTCGTTGCTGACTTGTGCCGACATCGACGGAGCGCTGATCGGCGGGGCCAGCCTGAAGGCCGATTCGTTCCTGGCGATCGTGGCATCGGGAATCGGCGCGTCGGGAGGATAGTCTGTTATCAGTTGTCCGTTGTCAATCGTTGTGTGCGGCCAGTTCGTTCGTTGCAACTGACAACGGACCACGGACCAAAGAGGAGTTGACTGGAATGTTTCTGACGTACCTCTGCACGACCCTGTTGCTGTTGACGGGGTTCCTGCTGATGTTCATTGTCCTGCTGCAGCGCGGCCGCGGCGGCGGCTTGGCGGGCGCGTTCGGCGGCCTCGGCGGGCAGAGCGCCTTCGGCACCAAGGCGGGCGACGTGTTCACGAAGATCACCATCGTGCTGGCGATCATCTGGGTGGCATTGGCCGGCGTCACCGGGTTCGCCATGCGTTACGACGCCGAGAAGACCAGCTTCAAGAGCGGCAAGAAGCCGCCGGCAAACCCGGAAATCACGACCACGGGCGAGAAGACGCCGGCAAAGCCGAAGAAACCCAAGTCGCCGCCCTTCCCGGGTTTTGGTGGTCTCGGCGGCGACGAGAAACCCGCAAAGCCCGAGAAAAAGAAGAACGACGAAAACGAAAGAAAACCGGAAAACAAGAAGCCGCCAAAGACGGACGACACCGGTCAGAAACCGTAAAGAAGGAACTTCCCGATTCGTGCCACTGCTTGCCCGGCCGAGGTGTGCAAACGACAATACCACTCGCACTGCTTCGGCCGGGCAAGCAGTGGCACGCGGCCGTTTTGGACATTGGGGATTCGGATTTTCGATTTCTTTCGGATTTCGTGCTTCGGATTTCGGATTTCCAGGCGTGCAGTCTTACCTTCACGATCCCTTGTCTTCGAGGTGAACCAGCCTTGCTACTGAGCATGACGGGGTACGGGGACGCGCGCCGCCAGTCGGGCGGGTGGAAGATCCATTCCGAGGTGCGCGCCGTCAACAACCGCTATTTCAAGCTCACCACCCGCACGTCCGACGGGTACGCCTCGCTGGAAGGGGCGATCGAGAAGGTCGTGCGGGAGTTCGTCTCGCGGGGGACGATCAGCGTCACCCTCCGCGTCGCCCACGAAACGTCCCCCGACCGCTTCGAGCTCAACCGCGAATCGCTGCAATCGTACTGGCAGCAGTTGCATCGCATCGCCGAGGCGACGCACGCTCCCGCACCGTCCGACCTGGGCTGTCTGCTGCAACTCCCCGGCGCCGTCACCGAGCCTGACAACGAAGCCGACCCCCAGGCCGCCTGGCCCGACGTCCGCGAGGTCCTCACGGAATCGCTCCGAAAGCTCCAGGAATTCCGCGTTTCTGAAGGGGAATCGATGCGGGCCGAACTGGCCGCCCAGTGCCGAGGCGTCGCCGAGCAGCTCGATCGTGTGGCCGTCCGCGCGCCCGGGGTCGTCAAGGACTACCGCGAACGGCTGTCGGAACGCATCAAGGCATTACTGGTCGAGCACGCGGTGCAGATCACCGACAGCGACCTGCTCCGCGAGATGGGCCTGTTCGCCGACCGCTGCGACATCACCGAGGAAATCACCCGGTTGCGGTCCCACCTCGAACAGTTCGAGTCGGTCATGGGGCAGCAGGAATCGCAGGGACGCAAGCTGGAGTTTCTCAGCCAGGAAATGTTCCGCGAAACGAACACGATCGGTTCCAAGGCCAACGACGTGGAGATCGCGCACTGCGTGGTGGAAATGAAAGCCAACGTGGAGAAAATCCGCGAGATCCTGCAGAACGTGGAGTAACCTGCGGCGACAGTTTGCGATGAAGTCTCTGACTGAATGACGAAATCCGAATCTCGAAATCCGAAACAAATCCCAATGATCGAATCCCGAATCGCCGTTGCCGACGTCTGTTTTGGACATTCGTGCTTTGGATTTGTTTCGTATTTCGGATTTCGTGCTTCGGATTTCCCGCTCTTCTGATTTGCCATGAGCGTCAACGAAGTGGAATCCGGCGCGTTCCGCATCGTCGTCCTCTCCGGCCCCAGCGGCAGCGGGAAGACGACGGTCGTCGACCGTCTGGTCGACGAGGCGCCGGTGAAGCTGATCAAGGCAGTTTCGGCCACGACCCGCGCTCCCCGAAACCGCGAGGTCGACGGCCGCGACTATTACTTTCTGACCGATGACGAATTCCGCCGGCGAAAAGACAATAATGAGTTCGTGGAGGTCGCCGAAGTTTTTTCTTCGGGTTACTGGTACGGAACGCTGCGTTCGGAGCTGGAGCGGGCGCGGCGGGCCGGCGGGTGGGCGTTTCTGGAAATCGACGTGGAAGGGGCGCTCAACGTGATGCAGGAGTACCCAGACGCCGTGACGATCTTTCTCACGACCCCCTCCGACGCCGATTACGAACAGCGACTGCGGTCGCGGGGGACGGAAAGCGAAGAGGCGATCCAGCGCCGGCTGGCGACGGCCCGCCGGGAACTGGCCCAGGCGGACCGCTACCGTTACCGCGTGGTCAACGACGACCTCGACCGCACGGTCCGCGAAATCTGCGACATCTTTCAAAGAGAACTCGTCGTTTAGCCGCGACTCGGAGGCATTGCGAAGAGGAGCGCGGCATTGACTCGGAGCGCTCCTCTCCGAAGACTTCGAGTCGCGGCTAAACGAAACATCCCAGGATTGGACCTGGAACGCCCTCAGCCAATTCGGAGAACCCACAGGCGATGCTCGACGCATTCAAAGAAGAAGAGATCGTCCGCAAAGTCGGCGGACGGTTCAAGCTGTCCTCGCTGATTCAGAAGCGGATGGTGGCCCTCAACCGCGGCGCGCGGTCGCTGGTCGACGCCCAGACGAAAAACCTGATGGAAATCGTCGTCGCGGAGATCATGCAGGACAAGATCTATCTCGACGCCTCCGGCGAGATTGCCTTCCGCGCCGGCGACACGCCCGACGTCGAACCGGTGATCGGAGACGCCGGCCCGAGCCTGAAGGACCTGATCGAATAGCCGTCAAGTAGGTCCGGACGGCCCGTCCGGACCTCGAACGGTGGCAACGGTTCGCGAACTCAAACACCCATTGCTGCATTCCAGGCACGGCCGCCACTCGCCAAGGTCCGGTCGGGCCGACGCGGACCTGCTTCACGCTGCGTCAGCGACCGGAGCATTCCATGACAGACCGCGAACTGGTCCTGGGAATCACCGGCGGCATCGCCGCCTACAAATCGGCCGACCTGTGCAGCAAGCTGATGCAGGCCGGCGCGAAGGTGACCGTGGTCCTGACGGAAGCCGCCGAACACTTCATCGGCCGCACGACGTTCGAAGCCCTGACCGGCCGGCCGGTCTATCGCGACTTGTTCGCGCCGCAGGAACACCACATCGGCGAACACATCGGCCTCGCCCGCCGGGCCGAGGTGCTCGTCGTCGCCCCCGCCAGCGCGGACTTTCTGGCGAAAGCCGCTTGCGGCTTAGCCGACGACCTGCTCTCGACGCTCACCCTCGCCGTCACCTGCCCGGTGCTGCTCGCCCCGGCGATGAACACCGAAATGTGGAACAAGCCCGCCGTTCAGCGGAACGTGAAGCAGCTCCAGGAAGACGGTTTCCACTTCGCCGCCCCCGGCAGCGGCTGGCTGAGCTGCGGGCAGGTGGGAGCGGGGCGGATGGCGGAGGCGGAGGAGATACAGCAGCAAATCGGGGCATTGCTGACCGCCGACTCAATCCCGACCGATTGACGTGATCCGCGCTTGACTCAAAGCCATTGATTGAGAACTTGCAGTCCGTCGGAAATCGGTACTTCGGACACGAGCAGATTGCCGATCGCGTAAACGATTCCCGCCGGTCTGAGGTCGCCCTTCTGCCGATTCTCCTGACGAACGATCAGGATTCCCGGATGGTGCCCCTGCGCTTCGGCAATCAAATTGTGCTGGATGCGAAAGTCGCCGTCATTCCGCCGAGCGGCGTTTGGACGCCGCCGCGGGCTTCCGCTTGGCGGACTTTCTTCGGTTGCCGGCGGCGTTCGACTTGGCGGCGGTTGTTGTGGCGGGTTTCTTGCGGGCCGACGCGGAGCGTTTCTTCGCGGCCGCCGACGCGAGGGGAATCGTTTCTTTCGCCGCTTTCTTGCGGGTCGGCTTGCCGTTGCCGGCCGACGGCTTGGCGGTTTTCTTGCGGGGCGTTCGTTGGGAAGTCTTCGTCGTGCTGCCGGCGTCGAGGTCGATGCCGAACAGTTCGCCGAGGTCCTCGCCTCCCAGGGAACCATTCGTGCCGGCTCCGAGCGCCTGGTCAAGGTTGGCGGCGTCGACGGCCCTGCCGACCAGCTCGAGGTGGTCCACCTTGCGGAGCGTGAACAGCAACTCCGGTTCCGAGTCCAGGCGGGCGCCCACGCCGTACAGGACGGCGGCGAGATGTTTGCACAGGCCGGCCCAGTCGGGGCAACTGCACTTGAGCTTGATGTCCTTCGGCCGCGGGAACAGGCCGTCCTTCTGCCGAGCGAGCCGTTCCATCACACCTTGGGAGAAGCGGCCCTGCAGCAGGTCCATCAGGGAGTCGATCGACTGGGCGCAATCCTGTGTGATCGCTTTCCATTGCGGTTTGGGCAGCGATGCGATGTCGATTCTGACTTTGTAGATTTCGGATCCGCTGACGATCGCGGTGATCTGGCCGCCGTCGATCTGCAGGTCAATGACGGAGCCGTTGCGGGCGTAGGTGCGGCCGCGGGGCAGGCGGTTGGCGAAGTCGCTGTAGCTTTCGAGGTTGTCGCACCAGGCGGAACCCCAGTAGGTGCTGGCGATTTTGCGGCCGGCGATCTCGACCGGTTTCAGTTGGCGGCCGCCCTTTGCGAGCTTGGCGGCGTATCGCTGGGCTTTGGCGCGGCGCTGCGCGACCGACACATAGGGCCTCCATCCGTATCCCCACGACATGGCGAACCTCCCTGTTTGCGTGGCTGAGACTGGGTGGCGGCATCGACGGCCGCCGCGATTCGGGAAGTCTACATTCCGCCTTGCCGGAAACGCAATGGTTTTCCGGTTGCGGGGCGATCGGGGGGAACGCGGATGGCGCGAGTCGTGCGGATTCGCGCGGATAACAGGAGATAAGGGATGAAGGATAAGGGATAAGGGACCGGGAACAAGTAGGGACTGTTCATCCTTCATCCTTCATCCTTCATCCGTGATCCTTCATCCTTCATCTCTCATCCTTACTTCATCCTTCATTCATCCGACGTCGCCCGGTTCAGGTCGATGGCCACGAACCGCAGCAGCTCGTCGTCGCTGAGTTCGGTGAGCTGCGTTTCGGCTCCCTGGTCGAGCAATTGGTCGGCAAGGCTTTGTTTGTCGCGGATCATCCGGTCGATGCGTTCCTCGACGGTGCCGCGGCAGACGAACTTGTGCACCAGCACGTTTCGCTTCTGGCCGATGCGGAAGGCGCGGTCGGTCGCCTGGTTTTCGACGGCGGGGTTCCACCAGCGGTCGAAGTGGACGACGTGCGAGGCGGCCGTGAGATTCAGCCCGGTGCCCCCCGCTTTGACGGAGATGACGAAGAACGGCGGGCCGGCGTCGTCCTGAAATTCGCGCACGAGTTGCGACCGCTTCTTGACGGCGGTTTTCCCGTGCAGCACCAGGCCCGGCCGGCCGAAGACGCCCGCGAGGAACTCGGCCAGCGGGTCGCACAGCGACTGGAACTGCGTGAAGACGAGCATCTTTTCCTGCCGTTCGACGATCGGCTCGCAGGTTTGCTCCAACCGTTGGAACTTCCCGCTGTCGTTCGCGGCGAACGCCGTCTCCCCGAGGTACTGCGCGGGATGGTTGCAGATCTGCTTGAGTTGCATCAGCACGGCCAGCACCAGTCCGCGGCGGGCCATACCGTCGGCCGATTCGAGCCGCTCGGCCAGATCGGCGACCGCCTGTTCGTACAACGCCGCCTGCGTCTTCGACAAGCCGCATTCGGCCCGCATTTCGGTTTTGTCCGGCAGGTCGGGGACGATGTGCGGGTCGGTTTTCAGCCGCCGCAGAATGTACGGCCGCACGAGCCGCCGCAGCGCGCCGAACGCGGCCGCATCCTGCTGCTGGTTGAGCCGCTTGACGTACTGCTTGAATTGCGAGGCCGAACCGAGCAGACCGGGGCAACAGAAATCGAAGATCGACCACAGGTCTCCCAGGTGGTTTTCGACCGGCGTGCCGGTCAGGGCGATGCGGCCGCCGGCTTCGAGCTTCTTGACGGCTTTCGTCTGCGCGGAACCGGAGTTTTTGATGGCCTGCGCTTCGTCGAGTATGACCAGCCGCCATGCCGCCTTGCGGAGCCAGTCGCTGCGCCGGGCCAGGCCGTAGGTGGTGATGACGAGGTCGAAGTCCGCCAGCGATGTTTTCGGATCTCTGGCGACGTCGGCCAGCGCGTCGGCGTCGGTTTCCGAACGGTGGGCGATGAAAAATCGCAGCGACGGGCTGAAGCGTTCCAGCTCCTGTTTCCAGTTGCCGATCAGCGACGACGGAACGATGAGCAGAGCCGGGCGGGTGTTTGGTGAGTGGTGAGTGGTGGAAGAGTCGAGAGTCGAGAGTCGAGAGTCGAGAGCCAGAGGTCGAAGGTCGGAAGGTCGAAGGTCGAACGTCCGGACTTCCCTGCGACTGCCGACCGCCCGACTTTCCGACTTGCGACTTTTCGACTTTCGACTTTCGACTCCGCCTTCCGCTTTCGACTCTCGCTTAAGTTGCAGCAGCAGGTCGATCACCTGGATCGTCTTCCCGAGCCCCATGTCGTCCGCCAGGCAGGCGCCGAGGCCAAGGCGGGTCATGAACCACAGCCAGCGGACCCCCTCGTCCTGGTAGGGGCGGAGCGTCGCATGCAGGTCGACGCCCGGCCGCACGTGCGTCACGCCGCCGGGCTCGCGGAGCGTCTGCAGCGTGTCGCGGAGCCAGTCGCCGGCGACCAGCCGCGACCAGTCCGCGGCGCCGCCGGCCTCTTCCTCGGCATCGAGCGGGGTTCCGGCGAGCATCCGCATGCCCTGGACGAAGCTCAGGCCGTCGGGATTCAGTTCCTGCAGCCGCTCCCAGTGGTCGAGCGCCTGTTGCAGTTGTTCGCGGTCCACCTCGACCCATTTGCCGCGCAGCAGGAGCAGGCCGTCGCTGGCGTTCAGAATCTGCCGGCGTTCGGCGGCGGTGAGCGGTTCACCGTCCAGGGCGACGTCGACGGAAAAGTCGAGCAGGCTGTCCATGCCCACCGCGCTGGCCTGTTTCTGCCCGAGTCGCACCTGCACCTGCGGCCGGGGCGGACGGCGGGCCCGCCACCAGTCCGGCACGCGGACGACCAGGCCGGCGGCTTCCATCCGCGGCACTTCCATGAGGAAGCGATGCGCCTGCGGGACCGTCCACGCCTGCGGCTGGAACAGTGCTTTCGTATCGAGCAGTTCGCGGATCAGCTTGCTGTCGTCGGCGGCGCGGCGGACCGGCTCCAGCAGCGATGCCAGCCGGGTCTGGTTCTTCGCGCCGGCGTACTCCTTCAGCGCCTGCGCCAGCGGCAGATGCTGGAGTTTCGCCCGCTCGGTGAGGCGGTGCGTGTACGTGGCGAGAAAGGCGAACGGGCGGGATTCGTCGCGCTTGTTTTCCGCGAGATGAAACGTGACCCGCCCCAGCAGATGCCACACCGGGTTCACGGCTTCGAGATAGGCATTCGCTCCGCCGGGATGTTGCGCTGCCCGAGTCCGCACGAGTTCCCGCAGTTCCCGCCACAGGTTTTGCAGCAATTCCGGGGTGAGATATTCGAGACCCCGCATCGGGGGGGCTTCGCCGATGATCGCTTCGAGTTCCTCGCCGCCGGGGGCGTCGATCTCCTGCCAGCGCTGTTCGAATCCTTCCCCCAGATTACAGACGGCATGAAAGAACCGCTGCCCGAAGTCGCGCCAGAACACCAGCGTCGCCGGCAGCGTTCGGCCGAGACCCTGCGACGCCAGTGCGAGCAGGCCGCCGGCCGACGATTCCGCGAAGGCGGCGTCGATCTCCGCGGCCAGCGGTTCGTCCAGCGGCGGCTGCGCGTCGGGGGCCGGCTCGATGACGAGCCGTCCGCCGGGGGTGATGGAAACGTGTCGGTTCATCGGTGGCGGGCAAGTCTGGGTTCGGCAGTTCCTGCATTGCATCAATCAGCCGGCACTCGCTAGCGTCCGGTTGGGCGACGACCGGGAGATTGCAGCAACCGGGGGCTAGCGCCCGGCGGCTGATGAATTACGACCACACCATCACCTCCGCGTCGTCCGGCGAGTACCCGATGAACGTCGCCAGCACGACCCGCGGCTGCTCGCCGGGGACGCCGGGGACTTCGTGGATGCGGCCGGTGTTGAAGAAGTACAGGTCGCCCGGCTCCAGCTCGATGCGGACGGACGGAATGCCGTGCTCGGCGGCGTAATCGTGGAAGCGGCCGGCTTTGAGGACGCCGTCGATCTCTTCATTCCAGAACTGGCGGTGGATGATGCCTTGCGCGGAGGCGCCGTCGAGCGTCGAGTTCTGAATGCACAGCACGCCGGCAAGCTGCTGCTCGAAGCGGTGCACGGCGTAGCCGGTCCGCCGTTCGCGATTGCGGACGCTGTCGAAATGCGGGCCGTAGGTGAACCCGCCGTAATGAATGCGGATGATCGCCGGCCCGTAGCGGCGGCCGTCGGGTTCGCAGGCGGTCATCACTCGCTTGCCGGGGCAGAGCCGTGACAGCGTGTCGTACAGGACGGCGATCGGATCGGGCCGGCCGGCAAACAGCCGCTCGAACAGGGCGTGGGCTTCGTCGGAGCGGCGGAAGAAATCGTCTTTGTCGTCGCCGAAATTGCCCAGGCTGGCCCCGAGGTCGATCCGTTTGCGGGGGCTGTCGTCGGGGTTGACGCCGCGGCCGAGGTACTTGCCGACGACGGCGTTGGCCAGCGATCTTTCGCCGATCCGCGGGTCGCCGGTCTCGTACATCAGGCCGTCGTCGATCAGCCGCCGCACGAGGGCGCGGCAGTCTTTCGCGGGAAACGCCTGCCGCACGACGACCGCCGCCGCGCTGCCGTCGGCAACGCGGGCAATCGGTGTCCCGTAGGACGGTTTTTCAAACCGTCCGTCCAATCGCGCAACGGAATCATCTCGGATTGGTTCTTCGTGATGATTCACGGACGGTTTGAAAAACCGTCCTACGGGACCGGAAGGCTGCGCCGCGGGCAGCGCCGCTTCGACGCTGGGCTGCAGGATCGGCCAATCGGCGTGGGGCATGGGGTCGCGAACTCCGGCAACGTGTGGTCGTGACGAGAAGCGATGATTATAGGGAGCCGCCGATGGGTGGGGGAGGATGAATCCGCTGGTTGGGGGGACGTGGCGGATGCTGCCAGCATCCGCGCGGACGCTGGCAGCGTCCGCCACGGAAAAGTCGACTTCCCACCATTTGGCGGATACACCCGGTGCGGGAGTCGCACCGGTTGGAAGTTGTCTCGCGGTTCGTCAAGATTAGAATACAGGGAGGGAGCACGCATCCGGACCGTGTTCCCCCCGCCGCAACATCGTAGGTCAGGCTTTCCAGCCTGACCGTCCATCCGACTCGTTCAAAGCCACGGTAAGGCCCGGTCAGGCTGGAAAGCCTGACCTACGAAAGGTCAGCCATCCATGCACAGCTTCCCCCGCCGACGTTCCCGCTGCCTGCTTACGATCCTCGCCGCGGTCATCCTCGCTTTGCCGACCGCGCCGTTGCGGGCGGCCGATCTCGACGTGAAGACCGCCGCCGTCGTGTCGCGGCTGACGACGGACCTGAAGTACCTCGCCTCGGACGAACTGGAAGGCCGCGGCGTCGGCACGAAGGGGCTGGATAAGGCCGCCGAGTACGTCCGCGACCAGTTTCAGAAAGCCGGGCTGAACGTGACCGCGGTGAACGGCGGCGCGTACCACGCCTTCACGATGACCACCGGCACGAAGCTCGGATCGCCGAACACGCTGGCGTTCGCCGGCAAGGACGGCAAGACGATCGAACTGAAGTACGACGTCGATTACCGCACGTGCTCGTTCGCCCGCTCGGGGAAGTTTGACGGCGGGATCGTGTTTCTGGGCTACGGCGTCCACGCTCCGGATCTGAAATACAGCGACTACGACGGAGTGGACCTCAAGGGGAAGGTTGCCGTCATCATGCGCCGCACGCCACAGCAGGGGAACCCGCACAGCGCGTTCAACCGCGGCCGCAACCGCGGGAAATACGGGGAGTTGATTCACAAGTACCGCGAAGCGTTCAGCCGCGGGGCGGTCGCCGTGCTGCTGGTGGACGACCCTTACAGCACGCAGCGCGAGGCGCAGCGGCGGACACGGGTGATGGCGGCGGCCAAAGACGCGATCGTCAAAGCCGCCGAAGACCTCGAAGCCGCCGAGACCGCCAAACAGAAAGACGCGAAGAAGGTCGCCGCGGCCCGCAAGAAGCTCTCGCAGACGGTTGCCCGCATCAAGAACCTGCGGCGGATCATCTCCGGCAACGTCGACGAGCTGTTCAAGTTCGGCTACGGGGGGAACTCGTCCCACAGCAAGGACCCGCAGCCGATCTTTCAGATCACGCAGACGGCGTGCAACCGTCTGTTCAAAGCGGCGCTCAATAAGTCGCTGGAAAACCTCGAAGCCGCCATCGACAAGGACCCGAAGCCGCAGTCGATCGCCCTCGCCGGCTGGTCGGGCAAAGGGGCAGCGTCGGTCGAACCGGTGGAAGAGCAGGTGAAGAACGTGATCGGCGTGCTCGAAGGCGAGGGACCGCTCGCCGACGAAACGATCGTCATCGGCGCCCACTACGACCACGTCGGCCGCGGGAAGTACGGCTCGCGGACTCCCGGCGAAATCCACAACGGGGCCGACGACAATGCCTCCGGCACCGTGGCCCTCATCGAGCTGGCCCGCCGGCTCGCCGCCCGCAAGACGAAGCTGCCGCGTCGGGTCGTGTTCATCGCCTTCACCGCCGAAGAGCTGGGCCTGGTCGGCTCGGCGAAGTACGCCGAGAAACCGGTCTTCCCGCTGAAACAGACCGTCGCCATGTTCAACATGGACATGGTCGGCCGCCTGCGGGACGGGAAGGTGACGGTGTTTTCCGTCGGTTCGTCCCCGCGGTGGAAGCCGCTGCTGGAAAAGCACGGCAAGGGCTTGAAGCTCTCGCTGCAGAACCAGCTCTTCGGCCGCAGCGACCATGCGTCGTTCGTGCGGAAGGGGGTGCCGGCGATGCACTTCTTCACGAACAGCCACAGCGACTACCACCGCCCCACCGACGACTGGCAGAAGGTGAACTTCGAAGGCATGGCGAGCATCTCGGACCTCATCGAAAAGGTCGTGCTGGAGACGGTCGAAACGAAAGAGCGGCCGAAGTTCACCAAGCCCCCCGAGCCGAAACGCAAGCGGCGCCGCTCGATGGGCGCAATGCCCTATTTCGGGAGCCAGCCCGACTACGCCAAGCAGGTCGACGGGCTGTACATCAACGGGGCGGCCAAGGGAAGCCCCGCCGACAAAGCCGGCCTGAAGGCCGGCGACATCGTCGTGAAGTTCGGCCGCTTCAAGGTCAGCGGCATCCGCGAATACGCCGACGCGCTGAGCCGCTACAAGGCCGGCGACACCGTCGACATCGAGGTGAAGCGCGGCGGGAAGATCGTGAAGCTGCAGGCGACGCTGGACAAGCCGCGCTGAGAAGGGATGAAGGATGAGAGATCGCCGGTTCGGGAGTCGTATGCCGGGTGAGGCCCTGTCTCCGGACGAGTGGCGCAAAGCCTGTGGGGAATTGATCCGCACTCGCCTCGAAGCGTTGCGGCGAAACGAAGTGATCGATGAAGACTGGCGAACCTTGCTGGCGCAGTTTCGCGAGGAGTTCGCCGTCGAGGCAGCAATAGCACCATGATGCAATACCAAGGATACATCGGAAAGGTCGAGTTCGATGACGAAGCCGGCCTCTTCCACGGTGAAGTCGTCAACACGCGGGACGTGATTACATTCCAGGGACAGAGCGTCGCCGAACTCAGGAAGGCGTTTCGTGACTCGGTGGACGACTATCTCGCCTACTGCAAGCAGCGCGGGGAAGAACCCGACAAGCCATTTTCCGGGCAGTTCGTCACGCGAATTCCGCCGGAACTTCACCGGCAGGCCAATCTGGCCGCCAGTCTTGCGGGCAAGAGCCTCAACGCCTGGGTGGCCGACCAACTCAAGGCCGGTGTCGCCCGCATCGAACCGATCTCGGGCAAGAAAGCGAAGAGGGCCGGACAACGGCATACCAGCCCTGCAAAGAAACACGCCTGACATCCTTCCGTCACCTCCATCCCTCAGATCGTGGCAACCCGTCCCACCTCCGCGTACAATCAGGAATCATTCGCGTCGGAACGTAGTGCGAAATTAATTTCGCACTACGTTCCGCCTTTCCGCCTTCCGCCTTCGAGACGAGGAACCCCACCATGAGTCAAGCCACCCCCGCCGGCACGCGCCGCGAGTTTCTCAAGACCACCGGCATCGCCGCCGGGGCCGCGGCCCTCGTCGGGTCGGCCGGGACCTACGCTTACGCCGGCGAAAGCAACACGATCAAGCTGGCGCTGGTCGGTTGCGGCGGCCGCGGCACCGGGGCGGCGGCCAACGCGCTGTCGGTTTCCAGCCCCACGCGGCTGGTGGCGATGGCCGACGTCTTTCCCGGCAAGGTCCGCGGCAGCCACGCGGCGCTGTCGAAGGACTTCGCGAAGAAGGTCGAAGTTCCGGAAGACCGCCGCTTCGTCGGGTTCGACGGCTACAAGAAGGCGATGGACAACCTCGATTCGAAAGACGTGGTGATCCTGACCACGCCGCCGGCGTTTCGCTGGGTGCATTTCAAGTACGCGATCGAGCGGGGCCTCAACGTGTTCATGGAGAAGCCGGTCACCGTCGACGGGCCGACCTCGAAGAAGATGTTCCAGCTCGGCGAAGAGTCGGTCAAGAAGGGCATGAAAGTCGGCGTCGGCCTGATGTGCCGCCATTGCCGGGCCCGCGGTGAACTGGCCGAGCGAATCAAAGACGGCGAAATCGGCCAGCTCACCGAGCTGCGGGCGTACCGGCTCGCCGGACCGACGGCGTCCGCCCACAGCGGCCCCTGCCCGCGGGGGATGTCCGAACTGCATTACCAGATCAAACGCTTCCACAGCTTTCTGTGGCTCAGCGGCGGGGCGGTCAGCGATTTCCTCATCCATAACCTCGACGAATGCTGCTGGATGAAAGACGCCTGGCCCGTCGAAGTCGAAGGCTCCGGCGGCCGCCACTTCCGAGGCGACATGGTCGACCAGAACTTCGACAACTACAACATGGAGTACACCTTCGCCGACGGCACGAAGCTGTTCCTCCGCGGCCGCACGATTCCCGGCTGCTACAACCGCTTCTCCAGCCTGGCCCACGGGACGAAAGGCTCGGCGGTGATCTCGCAGTCCGGCCACCTTCCGTCCCGCGCCCGCACCTACAAGGGCTGGGACATGAGCAAGAAGGAGAACCAGATCTGGGCGTGGGGCAAGCGGGAACCCAACCCGTACCAGATGGAATGGAACGACCTCATCGAAGCCATCCGCAAGGACCGGCCGTACAACGAGGTCAAGCGCGGCGTGGAAGCCAGCCTGGTGACGGCGATGGGCCGCATGGCCTGTCACACCGGGCAGAAGATCACCTACCAGCAGATGCTCAACTGCGAGCACGAATTCGCCCCGGACGTGGACAAGCTGACGCTGTCGTCGGAATCGCCGCTGAAAGCCGACGCCAACGGCAAATACCCGGTGCCGCTGCCGGGCCTGACGCGGAAGCGGGAGTATTGAGGATCGTAGCGTGGACTTTAGTCCACGCGCGCAGCGATCAGTTCCACGAGCATCGCACTCGCGTGGACTAAAGTCCACTCTACCGCTGCCCGATCGGCACGTACTCGGCGTCTTTCGGCCCCACGTAGTTTGCCGAGGGACGGATGATCTTGTTGTCCGAGAGCTGCTCGAGAATGTGGGCGCACCAGCCGGCGATGCGGCTGGCGGCGAAGATGCAGGTGAACAGGTCGCCGGGAATGCCCATGTAGTGCTGCAGGCTCGCGGAGTAGAAATCGACGTTGCAGTTCTTGCCGATGGCGGCGGTGACCTGCTTCTCGATCTCGACCGACATGTCGTACCACAGCGTGTTGCCCTGTTCCTCCCCCAGCCGCCGTGAGAGTTCCTTGAGATGCTTGGCCCGCGGGTCGGCGGTCTGGTAGACGGCGTGGCCGAAGCCCATGAACTTGCCTTTGTTCGCCCGGACGGACTTCACCCACGGCGTGATCGCGTCCACGCTGCCGAGCTGCTGCAGCGTCTTGAGGACTTCGGTGTTCGCCCCGCCGTGCAGCTTCCCTTTGAGGGCGCCGATGGCCCCGGTGACGGCGGAGTAGACGTCGGGCAGCGTGGCGATGATCACACGACCGGCGAACGTGCTCGCGTTGAACCCGTGCTCGGCGTGCAGGATCAGAATCAGGTCCATCGCCTTCGCCTCGTCGGCCGACGGCTCGCGGCCGTTAAGCATCGACATGAAGTTGGCGGCAAACCCGATCTGCGGTTTCGGCTCGACGATCGGCTGCCCCTGCCGCAGGCGGTGAATGGCGGCCACCAGCGTCGCGATCTTGCCGATCAGCCGGACCGAAATGCGGTAGGCCCCTTCCGCCGAGATGTCTTCCCCGTCCGGATCGTACATGCCCGACACCGACGCGGCCGACCGCAACGCCGTCATCGGCAGGGTGTCCTTCGGAATCGACTTCAGAAACGCCCGCTCGCCGTCGTTGAGCTTCGCGCCGGCGGCAAGCTGCGATTGGAATTCGTCCAGCTCGGCCTGACGCGGAAGCTTGCCGTTGAGCAGCAGGTAGGCGACTTCCTCGAAGCTGCTGTGTCGGGCGAGGTCGTCGATGTTGTAGCCGCAGTAGAGCAACCTGCCTTCGGTGCCGTTGACGAGACAGATGAAACTGTCGGCCGCCATCACGCCCTTGAGCCCTTTGACAACCGTCGTTTCCCGGGGAGATTCTGTCGTCATCATTGCTTCCGGTCGTTCCTTTGAAAGTGCGAGATTGACATCCGGCCGCGACGACCGGCCCCTTCGAACATCAATGACGAATGTCGAAATCCGAATGACGAATCAAGTCCGAATGACGAATTCCGAATGCCCGATGCGATCGTCGTTGTGTTCGGACTTCGTCATTGATTCGTCATTCGGATTTCGTAATTCAACATTCCGCAGGCCGCGCCTGTTGTTGGTGAAGGAGCAGGTGGGAACGAAAGTTGGCCGCGATCCGTCGGATGCCGCGAAGACGAATTCGTGCGCTCGCATGAGTATACCACGCGGAAAGGCGAGTTCAAACGCCCGAAACCAGGTCCGGACGGCCCGTCCGGACCTTGGTGCGCCGGAACGCGTCCATTCACGCGGATGAGCGGATCGAGGTCCGGTCGGGCCGACACGGACCTACAGCTTCCACACCCGCAGCGTGCGGTCGAAACTCGCGGAGACGAGCCGCCGGCCGTCGGGCGCGAATGCCACGCTGAATACCGTGTTCGCGTGCCCCTCGAGCACGTGCAGCGGCTTGCCGTCAGCGACGTTCCAGACACGCACGGTCGCGTCGCCGCTGCCGGTCGCGAGGGTCTTGCCGTCGGGGGAAAAGGCGACGGCACTCACCTTGGCGGTGTGGCCGGCGAGCGTGAAGTCGGTCTTTCCATCGGCAACGTTCCACAGCTTCGCCGTGCGATCCTCGCCGCCCTGGATGGCGCGGCGGCGACGCATCCTTCCGGGGTCGCCGCCGGATACGAGCGACTTGCCGTCGGGGGAAAACACGACGCATTCCACGGCCGCCGTTTCCGTGGCGAAAACCCGTTCGGCGGCGCGTTTTTCGACGTTCCAGAAGCGAATCGTGCGATCCAGCCCGCACGAGGCAACCCGCTTGCCGTCGGGGGAGAACGCGACCGAGTAGACCGTCTGCGTGTGCCCGGCGAGCGTCGCGATTTCGGCGGCCTTGTCGAGGTCCCACAGCCTCACGGTTTTGTCGTAGGCCCCGGTGACCGCGATCCGGCCGTTGGGGGAAAGGTCCATGCAGTTGAGGTACTGCTGGTGCCCCCCCATCGTCGACTTCGCCTCCCCCGTCGCCGCATCCCACGTCCGCACGGACTTGTCGAGGCTGGCGGAAACGAGCGTTTTCCCGTCCGGCGTAAACCGCACGCAGCACACCCCGTCGCCGTGCCCTTTCAACCGGGCCGTCTCCTTCCCCGTGGCGGCATCCCACAGCTTGATCGTGTTGTCGAGACTGGCCGAGGCCAGCCGCTTGCCGTCCGGCGAAAACGTCGCCCAGTAGACGGCGTTGGGGTGGCGGAGGGTGTGGAGGAGTCTGGGAGTCACGAAAGAAGTCCGGGGAACTGTCAAGGGTCGAATGTTCCTACCTTCCAGTTTGAACAACCGTCGTTCACACGTCCAGATCCTCGTACTGCCCCGGCCGGAACGGCTGCGGAATCTGCGCCAGCCCGTCTTCGAGGCGTTCCCAGTCTTCGGCCGGAATACTGTTTGACACACGCTCGATCGCCTTGCGGCTCGTGGTCCCCGCGTTGACGAGGTGGCCGCCGAAACTCTTCCACCGCGGCTGCTGGGGATACCCGTTGTACAGCGCGACGTAGGCCAGCCGCGTGCCGTTCTCGAACGGCCCGCCGGCCACGCGCCGCAACGGCTGCTTGAGGATGCGAATCGCCGGCACGTCCGGCCCCCCTTTCGACAGGTCGGCGAAGGCGGCGATCAGGTTGCGGCCGGCATCGACGACGATCGCCGGGCAGACGTCCCCTTCCGCGAACAGCTTCTTCGTCTCGAACACCGACATAACGACGACCACGAGCCCGACGCCCAGCAGAATCAACGCAAGCTGCCACTTGAACGCCACGGTCGCCGCCGCCAGCACGGTCGAGCCGAGCAGAATCCAGGCGTCCTTCAGGTCGCACTTCAGGAAGTGCCCGAACTGCACGCGAACCCGGGCCGGGTTGGAAGCGGCGAACTGCGGCATGAGTCGTCGGCCTCGTTTGCGTACGTGAGTGTCCTCTGCGAAATCCAGCGTTCCAACGATCCTTCCAGCGATTCAATGATCGTAGTATCTATCGTCCTTCGATTCCACAAAGCGACAGATCTTCGTCCCGAAGGGACGCATTCGGCGGCGCGCGGCGCCAACGCTGGAACGGCTCGTCCCACGGCTCGACGAACGCCGCGGACCGCCCCGCAGCCTTCCCCCGCGGCGCCGGCGTTCGTCAAGCAGTGCGTTCGGCGGTTCGCGCCGGTGCCACCGCCTCGACACGGCTTGGGGGCTGCCGGCGACGTCTCGCGTGGAACCGCAGCGAGCCGCGGCGGCCGTCAAGCAGTGGCATGCCGCCGCGCGCAGATTGCGTTTGGGGCCACCCCGCCCGGTTCGAGTGCTCTGAACTCACGACGCCCGGTAGGCATCCAGAAAATCGTCGCGGCTGATCCCGGCCTGTCGACAAATGGTTCGCAACGTGGAACCTTTGATTCTTCGGTGATTGGGCAGCGTCAGAGGGGTACGGCTCCCGTCCGGGTTGTCCCGGATCATGGCAATGTGTTCCGCCTTGCGCACCAGACGAAACCCAAGCCGTTCCAGCGCCTTGATGACTCTTCTCTGCGGCGCATCGACGGGGAATCCGGCCATCAGGCATCGACCCCCGCCTCGTCGAGAAACACGTCGAGCAGCGGGGAATCGAGCTCCAGTTCGTCGGCACCGAAGGTCTCGACGTGGAAGCGGACCGCCGACGTCACATCGGCCAACGCTTCGTCATACGTATCCCCCTGCCCGACGACGACGCCTTTCAGCCCGACCGGGTAGGCGACATAGCCGTCGGAATGCTGTTCGATGACCACTTTGACCTGCCTCATGGCGACGGCCCTCTTTGGACTTGTGGGTTCCAAATCCATCTTATCACGATTTCGCCGCCGATTTTGGAGTGCGGGGATTTTTCACCGCTTTGGATTCGTCGGCGCGGTGACTCATGTTGAAGCCGTCGGGGTGCGTCGATCCAAAGCGGTGAAGGAACACCGCACTCCACAGGCCCCGGGGTGGCATGGCGATCGGCGTGACGTGTGCCATGCCCGCATCGCGCAACTGGGCGGGCATGCGAGACGCCGAACCGGTCGCATTTCGGGAAGGATCGATGCCGCCGAACGCCCACTCGGCCAACCGATCGCCCACAGGTCACCCGCATGCCCACGCTGCTTCGCGACGTGGGCATGGCACACGTGGGATCCGCCGCCATGCCACCCCGCCGATTCACAGTTGAAACAACCGCGACGTCGGCACGGCAAAGCCCGGCAGGTCCGGTTCGGCGGTGAGTTCGTCTTCGCCGGAACACATGTCGGGGTTCGCGTCGGGGCGGTAGATAGCGACCGTTTTGAACGTGGGGTTGACGACCCACACGTGTTGCACACCCGCGTTGAGGTACTCTGCAATCTTCGCGTCCAGGGCGTCGGTCTGGTCGGTCGGGGAGAGGATCTCGACGGCGAGGATCGGCGGCCCCTCGAACATCGACGCCCCTTCACTCTCGCGCTGCGCGACCTCCGGGGCGAAGTACGCCACATCGATTCCGACCGTGCTGTCCGGGTCCCGGGCGAGGTAACACCCCGCTTTGCCGGAGGCGACGGTGCCGCGCGGTTCCGGCTGGGTTTCCAACCACGCGAGCAATCGATGGCCGATCAACGTCTCGGTGGTGCTGTGCTTCTTGTTTCGCCGGGTCCTTTCCTGCTCCCAGACCTCGCCGCGAATCAACATCCGCTCGACGTTCGGATCTTCCGGCAGCGCGAGGAACTCCTCGGCGGTCATCAGCTTTGCGGGGCTTGCGGTCGCCATAGAATCTCCTTCATCAACCAACGTGTCGTCGTTCCATTGTACTCGCCGTCACCCGCTATCAAAGCGGAAAACGCCACCCTCGCTCGATGAAGAATGCCGCCCACCCAGGGTGCGCTCACTTCGTTCGCGACCTTGGGCTGTGTAATTCAACGGCTTCGCCGTTGATCCGTGGCGGACGCTGCCAGCGTCCGCAGAGCGCCCGTTCGCGGAGCGAAAGGCGACGCTGGCCGGTCCGCGACGGCGCCGGCCCATCGGCGCTGCTTGACGGCTGCCGTCGATGCGTCCCGTGCGACCGCAGCGGACCGCGGCAGCCGTCGGGCAGCGGCACGCCATAGCGCGCAGTTACCGTTCTGGTCGTTCAAGCAGGGCAGCCGCCCAGTAGATCAACACGTCGGTCATCTGCTACGGAGCCAGCCAGTCTTCGAGGTTCAGACCGGGGACGTTGGTGAAATCTTGCGTGTTATGGGTGACCAGCGTCAGGCCATGTGCCAATGCCGTCGAGGCGATAAGCAGGTCCATTTCCGGCGTAAACTGCCCCTGGTCCAATTGTGCTGCCCGCCCCCTTTTCGACTTAATGGGGGCGCCGAACTTGCGGGACACGTCCCAATCCACGCTGAGGAATTTCACATCATTGAAAAAGTCCAACACCGCTTGTTGCCGGGTGGGAGAGGCCTTGGCCCTCAAAACCCATGTAAACAGTTCCGCTGCCGTGATCGCGGAAACCGACAATCGTCCGCTGTACTGCATCACCCTGGGCCAGACCCGCCGGTCTCCTTTGATGAACGCTGAGCAGGTGTCGGTGTCCAGCAGGTAGCTCACGGTTCAATCTCCGGCCGTCCGATCTTGCGCTGCCGGCGGTTCCACTCCAGAAAACGGTCGAGTTCGTCGGCGTCGTCAGCCCACGCTCCGAAAGCCCTGCGCAAGCCTTCTCCGGGAGCAAGCTGTTCTTGTAGGGGCTGGACCGTCACGTTCACTGGCTGTCCGTCCGGCAATCCCGATTCGTCTTCAAGCTCGATGGTCTTGCCATGGACCACACCTTTCAGCACCGTCTTCGTGTGCGACACGGCGACTCTCCTTTCGTTGACAGCACGGCACAAGGGCCGATCATCCTTTCGGGGGAGGCTGTGCGTCCCCCGTGTGCGGTTTGCGTTCTGGTCGTTCAAGCAGGGCCACCCCGCCCGGGGCTTCGAGGGCGAGCGGCATCGGAGTTTCTCCTCGAAGAATTCTACCCCGACAGGGGTGGGACAACAAAGCCCAGGGTCGCGACCAACGGGAGCGCACCCTGGGGAACGGGGGCCGATCTCGCGACGAACCCTGAAGGGGTTCCACAACCTGCGGCGTGTGCGTTCTCCGCTTGTGCAACCCCGTTGGGGTTGGTGGATTTCTGGTCGCCGCCCACCCAGGGTGCGCTCACTTCGTTCGCGACCCTGGGCTTTGTTGTTCAACGGCTTCGCCGTTGGCCCGTGGCGGACGCTGCCAGCGTCCGCAGAGCGTCCGTTGTGCACTGGCGGACAAGCCGCCGGCGGCATCCGGCCCTCATTCGAACATCCGCGTCCAGTCCCGCGCCGAGTCCACGACGAGCAGCACGCGAATTCCGTCGTTCAGTTCTTCGTAGATGACGACGTACCGCTTGTGAAGGAAGTAGCGGTATGTTTCCGGCAGGTCCTTGTGCCAGGAACCCATTCCAGGCTGCCGGCCGTGGGCTTCGGCCTTGGCGTGAACGGCGTCGACCAGCTTGTCGGCCACCGTCGGGCGACCGGCTTCGCGGGCGATGTCGTTGGCGATGCCGCGCAGCGAGATGCGGGCCCGGTCGGACCATTCGACGCCGGCCATCAACCGACGATCCCCTCGCGGGCGAGTTCTTCGCGAATCTCGGCCTTCAGCCGCTCCGGGTCGAGCGGCCCGCATTTCCCTTGCCGCGCTTCCTCGGCCGATTCCCGCAGGACGGCGTTCAAACTGGCGACCTCGGCCTGATACTCGCGAAATTCGCGCAACGTCTCCTCGAGCGACAGCCGCGCGAACCCGTTGCTGAGACGGGCCGAGACGAACTCATGAAACCTGTCGAGTTCCTGCTGCGTGAGAGGCATGCGATCGCTCCGGAACGGGGTCGTTCGAGCCGTGGTTGGCCGTTCGTTGATCACAATGGAATTGTATCACGCATTCCGCGGCAATCCACAGTCTGGCCAGCCGGGTTCGCGGCGGCGCCGGCCCAACGGCACTCCCCAGCGCGCCGTTTCCGTTCTGGTCGGTCAAGCAGAGCCAAAGGTCACAGTGGCAGGTAGATGACGAGCCCGTCGTATTCGCCGGGATCACTGCATTCGGCGATCAACTGAATCTCATCGATTCCATCCCGCACCGGGAAGTACACATCGCAGACGATCACACCGGGCATCGGCAATCCCGATTGAAGTCGCTCGTACGCGTACTTCGGAATGGTCTTGAAATCGTGCATGAGCAACAACCGGTTCCGTGCGGCAGCCCATTCGAGGACGGCTTCGTCATCGACTCCGGACAGCCCCACGTCCTGCACGCGGACCACGTCCAACTCCGGGCTTCGCAGCAGCAGGCCGCGGAAGATGCTGCCGTTGAAGTTCTCATCGGCCAGCAGTTGCAGCACCGGCATCCCCTCCGCCGTTGCGTCGCGCCAGCAGCCGGTCGCGAATCGCCCGGCCGTCGTAGTTCGCCGTCAACTGTCGCCGCAACTCCTCGGCTTCCGCACGCTGCGCCGCCAGGTGCGCATCGACCTCGTCCCGGCGGCTCAGGTAGAAGTGGATCACGGCATGGACGTCGGCCAGCCGCAGCACCGGGTAGTCCAGCACGATCTGCTCCGCCGTCGCCCCGGCGTTGTAAGCGGCCACCACGGTATCCAGCGTCACGCGCGTGCCGCCCACGCGAACCACGCCGTCAGCGTCGGTGTGCAGCGGAAGGGCTGGGGCTTCGAGGACAAGTGGCATCGCGGTTTCTCCATGCTTTCCACCATTCTATCGCGGAATCGTGATGAAGGAACGGCGAAAGCGCCCGTTCGCCGAGCGAAAGGCGACGCTGGCCGGTCCGCGACGGCGCCGGGCCGACCAATCGGCTGCCACCGGCAGCATGCCTGCCGGTGCACAACGGAGCGGTTGACGTTCAATCCACGATGTACGAACTCACGCCCCGTGCTGGGAAAGGCACCGGCCTCACGACGCCGAAAGCCACTCCGCCCGGTCCTCTCCGTTGTGCACTGGCGGACCAGCCGCCGGTGGCACCCGGCGCCACCCCGCCCTTCAACCGATTTCGGGAACCGAGAGGCCCCGGCAGATTTTCCGGGCGAGCTTGTTGCGAATCTCCACGTGCCTGGGCACGGCTTCCACTTCGCCGGTGCTGCGATTGGTCCACAACGAGTGTGAGCGGCCTTCCCGCTTCAGGACGCAACCATGCCGCCGCAGGTGCTTCAACAAGGCGGTCCGTTTCATCCCAGCGACACCACCTCCCTGACCGCGTCCGCGGGAACGCCGCGGAGACCCTCTTCGCGACGGTCTTCGAGGATCAACTCAATCGCCGCCGCCAGGTCGTCCTTGGCTTCCTCCTTGGTGCGGCCCTGGCCATTGGCCCCCGGGATCTCCGGGCAGTACGCGATAAACCAATCGTCATCCTGCTCGATGACGGCTGTGAATTCGTTCCGCATGCCAACTCCTCCCGCTGAACCAGAAACCCGTGCCACTGCTTGTCGACCACCGCAAACCGCTGCGAATATCTCAACCGCTCCGCCGGCGTTCGTCAAGCCGCCGCCCACCCAGGGTGCGCTCACTTCGTTCGCGACCCTGGGCTTTGTTGTTCAACGGCTTCGCCGTTGATCCGTGGCGGACGCTGCCAGCGTCCGCAGAGCGTCCTTTCACGGAGCGAAAGGCGATGCTGGCCGGTCCGCGACGGCGCCGGGCCGACCCCTCGGGTGCCGCTGGCAGCTTGCCTGCCAGTGCACGACGGAGCGGTTGACGTTCAATGCACGCTGTGCGAACTCACGCCCCGTGCTGGGAAAGGCAACGGCCTCACGACGCCGAAAGCCACTCCACCCTGTCCCCTCCGTTGTGCACTGCGGTGAATCCAAGTCACACAATATATCGATCCGCGAATTCATCGAAATGCGTTTGAACACTTGTCGGCAGAGTCTTCCAAATCGCCACGTTGTCGCGAAGGGCCTTGATCACCGGGACCGCGGCATCAATGTCCTTCTCAAACTCCGCCACCTGGCGAGACTTATCCTCAAGTTCAATCCGCCGAGCCTCGACGTCCTTCATCAGGGCGTTTGTTTCCACAACCGAGATTTTCGCACGCTTACGGGTCTTTCGTGGCTGACTTTGTCGCTTGAGGCGGTCGACCAATCGATCCGGGTTCTTGTACATTTGTGGGTGCGATTCCGGGGAGTAGGTCTCACGAATCCACTTGTGCAACCTGCTTGCGCTCATCTTCTTGATTGCATCGGAATGTTCGCTCCAAATCTCCTCTTGGCCAGCATCGCTCATTCCGTTGAACGCACGGGCAGTATGCACTGCGAACGTTCCTGCGTCGATGACATTCCGAATGGCCGGAATCAATTCATTGATCATCGTCCAATTCGCGATGGTTGCGGGTGTGACGCCCAAATAGAGTGCCACCTGTTTTGCATTCAACCCGAAGCTATCTTGAAGCTTACGGATCAAGGTGGCGCGCTGTGACGGCAACAAATCCTGGCGGTGCTCGCCCAGAATGAATCGAATTCGATTCCGGTATTCCTGCGGATCATCGACCTCTTCGGCTCCCCCGTCGACGATACAGGGCAATTCAGCCATTCCCAGAGAATCCGCAACTGTACGTCGTCGAACTCCATCGACAATCAGATACTGTTCCGTTGCCAGTTGGACAACGACGAGCGGCTGTTGCACTCCCGTCAATTGCACTGAGTTTCTCAAAATGTCGTCATCGACTCGCCGTGAAACCGACGCATAAGCATTCGGAATCATCAACTGACTGATTGGGATCATCTTGGCAGTTGTGACATGCTGCATGTGCCTCTCCCTTCTATTTCCGAATGAAGTAGGACAAATCGATTCCCGCGTCTCGTGCCCTGCTGACGAAGAGTTCGTCTTCTGCCATCTGGAAAAGATGTTGCGGACCAAGTCCGAACTCAAATCGCTTCAACTTGAACCGTTCCCGACACTTACGATGCTGAGAATTCAGATCGTCGATTGACTGAGCAAGCTCACTTTTCGTCACGCGGCGTGCTCCATTACTCCGAATCTTAGCCGCCTGATCAACCAAATGAACGATTGCGGACTTGTCGAGCTGCCGTTCGTCGAGCACCTCGATGACGGAGTCTTGGTCCTCCTTCGACAGTGTTGTCAGTTTTTCCGCGAGATTCATATCAATCTCGCCGTCATCGGCGCGTGAGAGCGTCTTGTCTGACGCGCCGCGGATGATCCGAAGGTATTTCTTCGCATGCGACACGGTAATGTAGTAGCGCTGGGCCACGTCCTCGACCGTCAGCTCGTTTTCCTCGACGTCGTACTCGATCAGTTTCGCTTTCTCGCGCCAACTGAAGTTCCTTCGCATCACGTTCTCCGCGAGAAATCGTCCAACGATCTCCTCCTCGGAAACATCCACGAGCATCGCAGGGATCTTTTCGAATCCCAACTGGCGAAACGCTTGCAGCCTTCCTTGGCCGTATACCAGTTCATAACGATAGTAGCCGCCAGCACCTTGACGGCGTCGTTCCTTTTTTGGGCGGTCGGACATATCTCGCACGCCGATCGGCACTTTGAGCCCGATTTCGCGGATGCTTTCTTTCAGTCGCGCGTACACCGTCGGATTGCGAGACCTCTGAACAAAGAATTTGATCGAGTCGGTCGCAATCTGAAGGACTTCGATTGTCATGGGCGGTACTCCAGTGTTTGGCGAATCTTTTCTTCAGCGGATTTCTTGATTTGGCTCACTCGCTGCCGAGTGAATCCCAATTCGGCGGCGACTTGCTCTTGCGTGGACGCTCGAAAACCGTTGAATCCGTATAGGCGTGTAATGACCTGAGCCTCCAAATCTGTGAGGCGCTCCATCGCTCGCTGCACTGCGTCAGCAATGATCGTCCGATGAGCCTGGACATCAGCGCGACGGTCGGGTAGATTGAATCTTACCCGGCCGTCAAGTCCGTGTAAACTCACAGCATCCCATCCTGGGTGTTTTCGTGAATGTCGTCGCGACACCAGTTTTTCCTCCTGAAATAATACTTTCGCAGGTAATGGCGGATCTTTGATTGCCGACGGTTCACGATTTTCACGAGTTCTCGATAGCGTTCCCGTTGCGAATCTCGATGGGTTGTTGAGCGCCAATCGCTGATGGTGAAAGATACGAGAATCTGTCGTATCTCATCCGGCTGGATATCGCATCCCAGCCGCCGCCAGTATCCCCAGCCGGCGATTTGGTGGAGCGACTCCAAGTATTCGTCCTCAGACGATGTGGCTGGGATTTCGGACATGGCGTGAATCCTTTTGCTGTTCATTCACCCTTATTAGGCGCTCCGCATTGGTAAATTGCAAGCAAAAAACTTTCCACGTCTAAATCGTGCCACAAACATTGCACGGTGTGGTAGTGGCAGTGAGCGATTCTTGGGCGAGCAGGAAACCGCCACTCTGCTTCACAAGATAGTGAAGCAAAAAGAGTTACGGGTGAAAATGCGAGACCAGGAGCGGGTTTCCCGCATGCCGCCAATCCCAACGATAGCGGGGCCGCGACCAAGCGGCATCTGGGTTTGAAGTGCCGGAACCGGCGGAATCGAGTCGGGTACGTAAGGTCGGCGTTATGGGGTGGCGCGGGGGCCGCTTCGGAAATACTGTTCAGGTAAGCCTTTACGGCTACTGAACTTGTATTCCGACTCCCTTACACCACCTCCGCCATCGCCCGGTACTTCCCATGCTCCACCAGGTACGTCGGCCGGCCGGTGACGTCGTTGAGCGTGACTTTCTCCGTGTCGATCCCCAGCGTGTGGTACAGCGTGGCGAAGACTTCGTGGAAGTGGACGGGGCGGGCGGTGGGGTGGGCGGCGAGTTTGTCGGTGCTGCCGATGACCTGGCCCGTTTTCAGCCCGCCGCCGGAGAGCAGGGCGCAGGCGACTTGCGGCCAGTGGTCGCGGCCGCCGTTGGCGTTGATGCGGGGGGTGCGGCCGAATTCGCCCCAGACGACGATGGAGACGTCGCGGTCCAGGCCGCGCTCCCGCAGGTCCTGCACGAGGGCGGTGAGGGCCTGGTCGAAGCGGGGGAGGTGGTCGCGGGCGTTTTCGAAGTTCGTGCCGTGCGGCCGGCCGTGCCAGTCCCAGCGGCCGTAGGCCAGCGTGACGACGCGGACGCCGGCTTCCACCAGGCGGCGGGCGGCGAGCAGGTAATCGTGCAGCAGCGGGCCGGCGTCGCCGTAGCCGGCCGGTTCCGCCGAGCCGCGGCCGTAGCGGTCGCGGAGTTTCGGGTCTTCCTTCTCGACGTCGAGGGCGTCGGCCAGCCGGCCGGAGGTGAGGATCTCGAACGCCTGCTGGTAGTAGGCGTCCATGCCGTCGATCGGAGTTCCCAGGGATTTGTCAAATCCCTGGGAACTGGCGTGCCGTTTCAGGGCGTCGAGTTGGCCGATGAGCTGGCGGCGGGATTGGAGGCGCTGGAGGTTGATGCCGTTCAACACGTAGGACGGTTTTTCAAACCGTCCGGACGGATTGGAAATCCGTCCTACGGAATCGACCGCATTCGGGGCGAAGGGGGCGTGGGCGAGGCCGGCGAAACCGGGTTGGCCGGGGTCGGCCCAGCCGCTGCTTTTCATCTTCGGGCTGAGGCTGACGAACGGTGGGACGTCGCGCCGCACGGGACCTTTGAGTTTCGACACGACCGACCCGAACGACGGCCAGCCGCCGGGGGCCTGGTTGCGGACCGAATGCCCGGTGAGGCATTGAAACGCCGCGTGCCGGCCTTCCGAACCGACGAGCGAACGGATGACGGCGAAGCGGTCCATCATCTGGGCCATCTTCGGCAGGTGTTCGCAGATCTGAATGCCGGGGACGTTCGTGCTGATGGGGGAGAATTCGCCGCGGTATTCGACGGGGGCGTTCGGCTTCAGGTCGACCATGTCCTGATGCGGCGGTCCGCCGGAGAGGAAGATCATGATGACCGACTTGTGCGTGCGCTTGCCGGTCTGGGCTTCGGCGCGGAGCAGTTGCGGCAGCGAGAGGCCGCCCATCGCGAGGCCGCCGATGTGCAGGAACGAGCGGCGCGTCAGGCCGTCGCAGAGGCGGTATTGGCTGCCGGGGAGGGTGAGCATGGGGGCGTCCTGTGGAATGCGTGCGAAACCGCAAGCGGTGGTGGTGTAGTCTAACGCATCAACATCGGCGGATGAAGCGAAATCGCTCCACTCGACGCGGCAATTCCGCAATGGTGCGCGGAGAAACCCAGCGCGGCGAAGCCGCAACCAAACGTTGAAACAGGCCATTTTTCACCCTTCAATTTATAACCCGCCTCTTTCGGATGTTGATCAAGGGCGGGTTATCAATTGGGGGGTGAAAAACTCTCTTCATTTGGTGTCCGCTCGTTCGTCGAATGTCTGGATGCTTTTTCATCCTTGCGAACAGGGATTGGCCACACGGGTTTTCATGGCGATGTTTCAATCCGCGGGAATTCGCCCGATCCGCCGGATCTGCGTTCCCTTGCTGACGTCCTGCCGATGTCTGGCGCGCGGATTGCATCCTCCCGCGGCGATGTGTTACCACATAGTTGCCGTGGCGTTCGCGGCGGGCGTCTGCAACGCGATCCGGAGGTTGTCGCATGAGACTTCGAATCCGCTTTCCCGTGGCGTTTCTGGCGGTTTTCGTCGCGGGCCAGATTCCGCGCGCGGCGGCGGCGGATGATGCGAAGCCGCAAGCGGCCGCGCCGATTCCGCTCAACAAGAACGGGACGGTGCTGCTCGACAAAGCGCGGGGGCGGCTGCTGCTGAAGACGAAGGTCGTGCTTCGCGACGGGCAGCTCGAAATGCTGTGCTGCCTGAAGATGACCAAGGAGCACGAGTCGATTCTGGCGCTGGACGGCAAGGCCTACGTCGTGCACGCCGGGCTGCTGGCGCTGGGGTTGAAGACGGGGACGCCGGCGAAGTTCATGCCGAAGTTCGTCCCGGCGAAGGGGCGGGAATTGCAGATCTTCGCCCGCTGGACCGACAAGAAGGGCAAGAAGCACCGCGTCGACGTTCGCACGTGGGTCCGCACGGCGACGATGCGGTACTTCGCCCACCCGATGAAGACGCTGCCGGCGGGCTTCAAGCTGCCCGATCCCACGAAAACCGAGTTGCGATACGACAAGATCGTGGGGGAACTGCTCTGGTTCGGCCCGATGACGGCGAAGCAACGCGACGGGCTGCTCAAGCTGAGCGGCGACAAAGGCTACCAGAAGGCGATCAAGAGCCTGTACGCCAAAACGCAGCCGCGGGAGCTGGACGCCCGCTGGATTTTCGTCGGCAGCCAGACCGTCGTCGACCCGGCAACGATGAAAACGCACTACCTCGCCGAGCAGGGCAGCCTGATCTGCGTCGCGAATTTTTCCACCGCGACGATCGACATCTCGGAGGAGAGCAGCGCCTCGGCGGGCAGCGAAGTGTATGAGCCGCACACCGAACGGGTGCCGCCGCTGGGGACGGAGGTGGTGCTGGAGATTGTTCCGGCGAAACCCGGGAAGAAGAATGGCGGCAGCAAGGATCGCAAGGCCGCTTCCTCGCGCGGGTCAAAGTGATTCAGAATTTTTCACCCGCAAATTTATAACCCGCTGTCCGTCGTGCGCTTAAGAGGCGGGTTATAAATTTGCGGGTGAAAAACTCTTTTTTTTTATGTCGGGTGAGCCCGGGATTCGCGGGACATATCTCTTTCCGTCCATCGAGCGGTTTTGATCCGCGCGAATCCGCTGGACCCGCGTCATCCGCGTTCCACTCGACGGGCGCAAACGAGTCTGCGGGTTGTACGGATCGAGCAAGCTGCCGCGAGGGGCGCGCGATTGCCGGTTGCGCCGTTCACCGGGAATTCGCTCATCTCAGGGGTTCTCCCGCGGCGGTATGAAAATCTCAGATCGGGATCGCCGCGGGGCCGAATCGACAGGATGCGAGTCCATTCTGCGCCGCTGATCGTGTTGACGCCCTCGAACGAACGCGGCGGCGGGTCGGTCGGCAGGTTCCCCAACATCAGGCGGAGGCGAGACGCATGGCGCGCTCGACAGTATCGCAACCCCGGCCCGTGTCGAATCGGCACCGCAACCTGCTCGCCATGCTGATCGCGTTCGCCACCGCCGCCGTCTTCTATTTCAATTTCGACCCCACGCCCGCCGGCGGCGAATTCGGTGGGAAGGTCGACCTCGATCGGGTCACGGCCGACATCGCCCTGCCCACCGACGGGGCCGCGAACGGGGCCGACAACGGTAAAGGGGCCGGCAGCCGCGGGGCTCTGAGCAGCCGGGCGGCGCTGCTGTTCCAACTGATGCTGCTGGAACGCGGCATCGAGAAGCTCGACAAGCTCGCCGACCACACCGCGACGTTTTACAAGCGCGAGCGGGTCGACGGCCGCATCGGCGAGCCGCAGGTCATGCAGATCAAGGTCCGGCACAAGCCGTTCAGCGTCTACATGACCTGGCTGACCGGCGACAAGGGGCGCGAACTGCTGTACGTCGAGGGGAAGCACGACGGCAGGATGCTGGTGAAGCTGGGCGGCGTGAAGGGGCGGCTCGTCCCCACGCTGAAGCTCGACCCCAACGGCTCGCAGGCGATGGCCGAGGCGCGGCACCCCGTCACGAGCGCCGGCATGCTGAATCTGGCGAAGAAGGTCGCCGACTACCGCCGCAACGACCTGAAGTCGAAGGCCGCCGTGACGTGCCGGCTGTTCGAAGACCAGGTCCTCAACGAGCGGAGCACCTATTGCTTCGTGATCGAGTATCCGAACGCCGCCGCGTCGAAGGTGTACCGCAAGTCGGTGATTTTCGTCGACAAGGAATGGCTCGTGCCGGTGTGCGTGCAGAACTTCGGCTGGCCCGACACGTCGGACATCGCGGCGGCGAAGCTCGACAAGGAGACACTGCTGGAAGACTACCGCTTCAGCAGCATTCACCTCGACCAGAAGCTCGCCGACAATCACTTCGACCGCTACAACGACAAGTACCGGCTGCGACGGTAGGCGGCGCGAGTAGCGTGGACTTTAGTCCACGCGAGCGTCACGGATTCGTCTGCCGCCGAAACGCCCCCTCGCGTGGACTAAAGTCCACGCTACGCCTCACAGCCGCAGATGCTTCACCGCCTCGTCCGGCGAGACGACGTAGCTGATGTAAAACGGCCCGAACTCGGCGTAGCGGGCCGAGGCCTGGTCGAACCGCATCGTGTAGACGATCTCCTTGATGTGCTCCGGCGCGCGGGCCCACAACGTGACGCCCCACTCCCAGTCGTCGAACCCGGTCGACGCCGTGATCAACTGCGACACCCGCCCCGCGAATTTGATTCCCGACGTGGCGTGCTCGGCCATCAGGGCGGAACGGCGGCTGAACGGCTCGGTGTACCAGTTCGCCTGCGGGTGCCGGATTTTATTCATCGGGTAGAACGACATCACCGGCAGCGGCGGAAAATCGGGGTACAGCCGCTGCCTGTTCATCGCCGGCAGCCGTTGCGCGTAGGCGTTGATCTTCGCCTGGTACGCCGGCTCGGACGGGCCGGTCCCTTCCAGCTTGAGCTTCTCGGCGTACTGCTCGACGGTGGGGACGTACTCCGAGACCTCGCTGATCGAGACGAACGAGTACGCCGGCTTCAGGGCGGCACCGAACGGCGTGGCGCGGATCGCCTGCCCGACGGCGTCGATCGCCAGCGGGTCGGGGTCCATCATCATCAGGGCCAGGTCGGCCTTGTGGCCGGAAACGAGCGACGCTTGCAGCCGCTGTGGCGCCCCCTCGCGGGCCGGGTCGAGGATGTGAATCAACTGTTCCCGTCCGGCCCCGCGGTCGGCGTCGCCGAGCCGCGAGAGCGCTTCGGGGCAGACGGAATAGAACAAGTGCAGGCAGTGCCAGCCGTCCGACATGCGGATCGTCGGCTCGGCCAGTTGCGCCGGGGACGGATGAGCGGGGCGGTTCACGCGACGGCCTTTCTCAGGTGGTCGGGGTCGGGTGTCCAGAATTCAATTTTCCGGATGAAGCGTGCCGACAGGCGGAAACCACTCAGGGAAAATTGAATTCTGGACACCCGACCCCTTCCCGTCCTATGCGGGACAATCGGCGTTCAATCTGTTCTTGTTATAGGTCAGCGGCGGCGGGAATGCATCTGTACGTGGCGTATGCTGCCAGCATCCGCGCCGACCCCGATTCGGGGTCGGAATTGTTGTCCTAACGCCGATGTCCCTTTAACATGGCGACGATGACCCTTCGTCCAAATCCCATTTCCCATCGCGATTCCGCTTCCGGGAGACTCTCCCCATGAACGACACGCATGAACTGACGGAACTCCCCGATCGCTACTACCGCCCCAGCGGGGCCGTCCCGGTGATGGGGACGCTGACGATGCTGTTCGGGGGGATGGCGGCTTCGGTGATCCTCGGGTTCTTCGCCGCGCTGATCAACCGCTACTTCCCCTACGTGATCGCGCTGCTGGCCGTGACGCTCGGCTACGGGGCGGGGGTCGGGGCGGCGGTGCGGTTTTCGGCGAAGATCGCCCACGTGCGGCACCCGGGGTTCACGCGGTTCGTGGCATTCGTCGTTGGCCTGTTCGCCGTGTATACCGCCTGGGTCTGGTACCTGTGGGTGCACACGCAGCCGGGCCTGAACGTTCTGCAGCAGGTGGGGATCGTTCTCGGCTGGTTTACGCAGCCGGGGGCGATCGTCAACGTGATGCAGTTCATCGCCGGGCAGGGGGCATGGTCGGTCTTCGGCTGGACTCCCAAGGGAGGCGTGCTGTACGCCATCTGGACCTTCGAAGCGTTGATGTACATTTCGTTCGCCGTGGCGATCGCCGTGAACCCGGCCTTGACCTACTGCGAGGCCTGCCGTTGCTGGACGAAACGCAACGAGAAGCTGGCCCACATGCCGCTGACCGATTTCGCAGCCCTGAAAACCGACCTCGAAGCCGAACGCTACGAAGTGCTCGACGAACTGCGCTCGCAGCCGTGCGACATGAACAACCGACTCGACATCGGCGCCGCGACCTGCCCCTATTGCACCACGACCAGCTTCCTCACGGTCTCGCACGTGACGGTCGGCAACGACGGCAACGGCAACCCGACGGAAAACAGCGAGCCGGTCGTGCAGCACCTCATCGTCCCCCGCGAAATCGCCGACCGGATGGCGGTCCCCGTGACGCCGCAGCCAGCCGCCGCGACGACCGAATCGGGGGAGGACGCCAGCGAGGCGGAACCGGCGCCGGCGTAACGCCGGGTGGCCGGGGTTGAACCGCAGGGAAGCCCCGGCATTCGGAATGTCGAATGACGAATCCTGAATGACGAATCAATGACGAAGCCCGAATGACGAAACGTGCCGGTCCGGGACTGTCTGGGGCTGTTCGGATTTCGTCATTCGGATTTCCTTCGTCATTTGAGTTTCGACATTCGTCATTCCGCGTTCGAAGCGGTAGTCTGTTCCGGCTGGTCCGATTCGTCGTCGATTTCGCCGACGAGTTCCTCCAGCACGTCTTCCAGCGTCACCAGCCCGATCGTGCGGCCGCTCTTGTGCACCGTCGCCATGTGCACGCGGCAACTGCGAAACAGCGACAGCAACGCGTCGGACCGCTTCGCGGCGGCAACCCGTGGAATCTTATGCAGCAGCGCGGTCACCGGTTCGGCATCGCGACCGTCGGCCAGCGCCGTCAGAATCTCGCGGCTGAGCACCATGCCCAGCACGTCGTCGTTCGACTTCCCCCAGACGGGGTACCGCGAGAACTGATGGCGGAACACCGTGTCCGCGGCTTCTCGCACCGTCGCCGTCTCGGGCAGCGCGACGATCGCGTCGAGCGGGGTCATGATGTCTTCGGCGGAGAGGTCGTTCAGAACGAACGCCTGATGAATCAACTGCCCCTCGTCTTCTTCGATGCGGCCGGCCTTCAGGCCGATCGAGACCAGCGAACGAATCTGCGTCTCGGTGCCGACGGCCCGCTCGCCGCGCTGGAAGAGGACCGCGATTTTTTCCAGCACGAAAACGAGGGGGAACAAGGCCCAACCCAGCGCGACGACGACCGGCGCGGCGAACCGCGAGATCGTCGGCGCATAATGGGCGCCGAGCGACTTGGGGATGATCTCCGAAAAGATGATCGTGCCGATCGTCAGCACCGCGGTGATCGCCCCGATCGCGGCGTTGCCGTAGGTTGCGATCGCCTTCTGCCCGACGAGGATCGGCCCCAGCACGTTGATCGTGTTGGTGACCACGACGATCACGACGACCGCCTGCGTGATCCGCTGTTTTGCCATGCGGATCCAGAGCGCGCCGAACTTCTTCTGCACGACGAGTTCCTCGGTTTCCGCACGGGTGACGCTCAACACGGCCGCATCGACGCACGCGAGGAGGCCGGAGAGGAAAAGGAATACGACGACGTAGAGGGAAAGGACCAGCATCGAACAACCCCGATGAATCGGCGGACGAATTGTCGTTGCGAATCGTATCACAGTCCGCGATCCGGGCGGCAGTTGATCGCGCAGGCACCATACGCCGGGTTAACGGTATTCGTCCAGGCGCTTCCGTACCCGGAGCCGATCGGGCGAGTTCATTTGAAGCAACGTGACGGTCGTTCGGCCGATTTCCGTCAGTCCGATGATCAACCCGCGCTCCATCCTGAAATGCTCGTCCCAGGAATCGTGGCGTGGATGAAACAGCCGCGTGATCTGGCCGGAATCCGGATCGACTCCCGTCAGATTCGGCCCCTTGAAGCGATTGCAGCGATGACAAGCCAAAGCCAGGTTGGAATCATTGTCATCACCGTGGTGCTGTCGGGCGACGATGTGTTCCACATGAAAAGTGATGGTAAAGTCGTCCTGTCGGACGCGGCAATACTCGCATCGTCCGTTAGCCCGTTCACGTACCTGGCGTTGCGTTTCTGCGTCCATCACCTGCCGGCCGATGCCAGGGAACGGGCTTTCGCCTGAATGACGGCGACGACGTCCATCGCCGCGATATAAGCATCGTATTCCGCCGCCTCGTCGTCGCTGAGTTGCCCCTCGTTGGCCTTCTCAGCCAGTTCATCGATTCGACGTTGAACGTCAGGATCGGCTTTGATCTCCGCAACCTTCTGCGCCACCTCGGGAGTGAAGCAATCCGTAATGGGATCCAGCAGACGAGCGAGGCTTTCGTTGACGTCCAATTGCGTTGGCATTCTTCCGCCCCCTTGAACGGTTCGGCTGCTTTGAAAATCATGAACTTGCGACATGACCATTGTCGGCACGCGAGAATTCGAATTCAATAGGAACTCGTTGCCGTTCGGACCCAAAACGTTCTCTTCGGATTAGACGGAGGCAGGAAATGCGAATGCCCGCTTCACGGTTCACTCTGATGTGCGCAGTCATCCTCGCCGCCGCACAGAGCGCCCTGTGCGCCGAAGTCGAAACCCACTTCACCCACGGCCCCATCCTCGGCCGCCTCAGCGCCCACGGCATCGGCGTCTGGGGGCGGACCGTGCGGCCGGCAACGTTCCATGTGAAGTACGGGACCGACAAGCGCAACCTCAATCAGAAGAGCGGCACCGTCACTTCGAAACTCGAGCACGACTGCACCGGCTGGGTGCACATCACGGGACTGAAGGCGAACACGAAGTACTACTACGAGCTTGTGCTGCCGACGGTGGGCGGGACCACAGGCCGCGGCGGGTCGTTCACGACGCTGCCGGATGCGAAGGAGTACGTCGACGCGAAGCTCAATCCGCGGGGGCTGTTCAACTTCAGCTTCGAGTACGCCTGCGGGAACAACCAGAACCCCGGGCATTCCAGCGGGCCGGAACTGGTCGCCCTGAAGACCGCGCTCAAACAGCAGAAGGACAACATCCACTTCGCGATCCTCAACGGCGACTGGCTGTACGAAACGCAGCGCGATTACAAGCCCGCGCAATGGCTGAAGCAGACGTGGCAGTCGGGCGAGAATCTGCCGAAGACCGTGCAGGTCGCCCCCACGATCGCCGGCGTGTGGCAGAACTACAAGCACTTCCTGGACCAGAGCGCCAACCTGCGAAAATGGCACGCCGAGATTCCGTCGTTCTTCACCTACGACGACCACGAGATGCTCAACGACATCTGGGGCGCCGGCACGCCGGGGTTGCGCGACCGCCGGGCGGTGTTCCGGGATATCGGTGCGCGGGCCTGGTACGACTACCTCGGTTGGAGCAACCCGACGACGTTCCCGCAGCGCGTGCACTTCGGGAAAGCCCGGCTGACGAAGGGAAGCGACGTCCTCACCGACCCGAGCGCCGACTTCACGAAGCTCGACCTGAAGCAGGCCAGCAACCTGCACGTCCACTGGGGAACGCCCACCGCCGGCGTAAACGACAACAAGCTCGACGGCGTCGGCGGCGTTCCCAACGCCGGCGTGTACCGCATTGTGAAAGTGCTCGGCAAATCCCGGCTGCAAGTCTTCCCGGCGGCGAAAGCGGACGGCGTCGATGCCTACTCGATCGGCCGCCGGTCGTACTTCCGGATTCGCGTCGCCAACTGCGACTTTTTCGTCTGCGACACCCGCGGCCAACGGCAGATGCACGACACGAAGGACCCTTACAAGAAGGGGCTGTCGATGCTCGGCCCCGTGCAGCGGAAATGGCTGATGGACGGCATGGCGGCCAGCGACGCCGACTTTCTGTTCGTCGTCTCGTCGGTGAACTTCATGGTCCCCCACGTCGGCGGCGGTGCGGTGCGGGCCACCAACAAAGACGACGCCTGGACCGTCTTCTTCGACGAGCGGGAAACGCTGATCAACTTCTGGGACAAGCTGAAGCAGCCGGTCTTCGTGCTCACCGGCGATCTGCACAACAGCTTCGCGATCAAGATCACCGACAACGTCTGGGAGTTCGCCTCCGGCCCACACAACTCCAACAACCACTGGGCCAGCGACGAAGGCAACCGCCCCGCCAACGGCAAATTCAAGTACGGCCCCCGCGAATGCGACATCCGCTGGTCGACGTTCTACCTCACCGACATCCCCCGCGACCAGTTGCTGCACCCCAACTACTGCGTGGTGCAGGTCAACAACGTGTTCAACAATCCAAAATCCGTCCACGGCACCCGCTGGGTGGCGTTCCCCCGGCCGCAGGTGGTGTTTCAGTATTACGACGGCCGCACCGGGAAACTGAAATACGCGGAGGCGGTGCTGGCGCGACCAAAGCGGAAATGAGATGGAGCGTCCGCAGGAGGGTATGGCGAGCGCGGAAGCCCAAAGCGTATAATCTCTGGCAGAGCATAACAGGTAACGTGGAGGCGAGATCTGAGCATGTCCACAACGCTTGAGTTGGACGACGAATTGGTGAGTAAATTGCAGTTGCAGGCAGCGAACCGGGAACTTCCCTGGCAGCGGTGGGCGTTGATGATCCTGACCGGAGCCATTAACCGACCGCAGGGCGAGCCGAAGTGGGAACAACTGAATCGGCGCCGTCTTGAACTGATCCACAGACTTTTTGCCACCGGACTGGACGCCGCCCAGGAACGTGAACTGACCGCACTGCAAGCGGCAGCCGACAAGCACCTGGAAACCCTCGATCGACAACGCCTTGAGTGGTTGAAACCCTACGAGGAGTTGGCGGACAAACTCGCGTGATAATCGGATGAAAACGACAATCCCCGATGCCGTTGCGAATGTCTTTCGGTATCCTCGTCCCCGCCGGCAGAGACGTCACGGCCCTCGCGGATATGCCACCTATCAGTCCTACAAGCCGTGGCTCCGGGACGAATTCCGATTCCAATGCGCCTATTGTCTGTGCCGGGAAGTTTGGGAGCCGAACGGTGCCGATGGGTTCAGCGTCGAACATTGGGAGCCGCAATCGGCGTTCCCGGAGCGCGGGCTGGAGTACGAGAATCTTCTGTACGCATGCTGCATGTGCAACGCCACCCGTCAAGACGCACCTTTGCCTGTCAAACCTCATCAATCGTCTCTGAGCGACCATCTGGAATTCGGAGAGGACGCCGTCCTGCGGGCGAAGACGGTTCAAGGAGCGTCGCTTGTCGAGATTTGTCGGCTGAATCGCGATTCTCTCGTCAGTTTTCGCAGGCGATTGTTGCGAGTCCTGGGAGTGCTTGCTGCCCAGGATCATCCGAAAGCCCGGACGGCCTTGCAAAAGATTCTCGGCTTTCCCGACGATCTTCCCGACCTGGGCCGAAGAAAGCCGCCCGGTGGAAACTCAAGGTCCGCGGGGATTGCCGAAAGTTACTTCGAGAAGCGACAGCGCGGAGATTTGCCGGAAGTGTATTGACCCGGTATCTGACACGTCCGATCCGGGGCGCGAAGTTGGAACTCGGATGAGCCTGCGGTTTCCGTATCGGCCGAAACCGATGAAAGCGATAGGAGTGGCACGACTCACTCCCGCCGAATTCCCACGTGCGTCGAGCCGCGGCTGGCGCCATCGGGCAGCGTAAGTTGACGGCGGGTTTCTCGGCCTTCAAGGCGGATGACTAGTTCCGCCGGGCCGGGGGGGATTTCGGTGGGGGTGGCGAGGATGAAAAATTCGGGGGCGACTTGAACCACGTCGTAGGATTGGCCCTGCACGAAAAGCTCGAAATCGGCGACGCTGGAGTGGCGGTCGAGGGAGAGGTCAGTGGACATGGTGGAGGTTCCTGACGACGTTCGGCGGCGCGGGAAAGGTAGCAGAATTCGTGAGAATTCTGCCGTCAAGAGATGCACTCCAGAATTCTCACGAATTCTGCTACTGCGGCGTAAGCCATGCTCCACTTCGAAACCCCAGAATTCCTCCTCCTCGCCTTCCCCCTCTGGTACGCCTTCTACCGCTGGGGCAACCTCCCCGCACAGACCGCGTGGCTGCTGGCGGTGCCGGTGTGGGGGGTGTTGTTCAGTTGGGACTTGCCGGCTGACGCCTTCGGGTCGTGGTGGTCAGCGCTGGCGTTCGCTCAGAAGTATTCCTTCGTGTTGCTGCCCGTCCCGTTGTATCTCGGCCTGCGCCGCTGGGGCCGGACGGCCGGCGTCACGCGCTGGCTGCGGCTCGCGCTGGTCGCCGTCGTGCTGCTCGCGCTGGCGTCGCCGCGGTGGAACATCGGCGGGAAGGGCATCGACGTCATCGTCGTCGCCGACCGGTCGCGCTCGCTGCCGGGGAAGGCCGACGGCGAAATCCGTGAGCTGATCGCCGCCCTGCAAAACAACCGCCGGCCGGGGGACCGTGTGGCCGTCGTGACGTTCGGCCGCAATGCCCACGTCGAGCAGTTGCTTTCCGAGTCGCGGCAGCTTTCCGAGTATCAGCTCGTCGTCAACCCCGACGGCAGCGATCTCGAAGACGCGCTGCAGAAGGCGCTCAGTCTCATCTCTCCGGCGCGGCCTGCGCGGATTCTCGTCGTCAGCGACGGCGAAGCGAACGGCCCGTCTCCGTTGACGACCGCGCGGCGGGCGCGGGAAGCCGGCGTACCGATCGACTTCGTCGGCTTCGACCGACAGAGCGTGGGCGACGTCGCCGTGCGGTCGCTGACGCTGCCGGAGACCGTGCTTCCCGACGAGCCGTTTCAGTTTCTGGCGATCGTCGAATCCGACGGCGAATCGCGGGGGACGGTGCGGTTGTTCCGCGAATCGGTTATCGACGGGGCGACCAGACGCACGAAGGTCCGCGAAACGACGCGGCGGTTTTCGTCGGGGCGGAATGCCGTTCGCTTCGGCGATGTGCTGTCGCAAGGGGGAATGCACCGCTACGTCGTGGAAGTCGAAGTCCCCGACGATCCCCGGCCGCAGAACAACCGCTGGGAAGACGAAATCTCCGTCGAAGCCGGTCCGCGGGCGCTGCTGCTGGTGAAGGATGACGCCGCGAAAGCCTCCCGGCTGGCGAAGATGCTCGCCAATCCGAAGAACGGCATCCCGACCGACGTGCTCGTCGCGGGGCGGCAGCCATTGACAAAGCTGCAACTGGAACGCTACCGCGGCGTGATCATTCAGGACGTTCCGGCCGATCAGTTCGGCTTCGTCAAGATGTCGCGGCTGGCCCAGTTCGTCACCGAGCGCGGCGGCGGGCTGATGCTCACCGGCGGCGAGAACAGCTTCGGCAGCGGCGGGTACTTCAAAAGCCCGCTCGACGACGTGCTGCCGGTCTCGATGGAACTCCGTGAAGAGCATCGCAAGCTGCGGGCGGCGATCGCCGTCGTGCTCGACCGTTCCGGCAGCATGCAGGCCCGCGTCGAGGGGAACCAGTCGAAGATGGACCTCGCCAACCTGGGGACGGTCGAATGCGTGCGGCTGCTCTCGCCCAACGACATGATCTCGGTGATCGCCGTCGACACCGCGGCCCACGTCGTGCAGCCGCTGGCCCGCGTCGTGGGCAAGGCGGCGATGGAGCAGAAGATTCGCGGCATCCGCAGCACCGGCGGCGGGATCTACGTCGACGTCGCGTTGAAATCCGCCGCCGAAGAATTGGAAAAGGCGAAGAAGCAGGGCTACCAGACGCGGCACGTGATTCTGTTTTCCGACGCCAACGATACGGAAATCTCCGGCTCGCTGTTCGGCGGCGGCGAGCGGCAGCGGTACGAGGGGGTCATCCGGCAGGTGGAACAGATGAAGTCGGCGGGAATCACCGTCAGCGTCATCGGGCTGGGGACGGAACGCGACCTGCACGCCCCGCTCATCAAAGACATCGCGAAAGCCGGCGGCGGCAACGTGATGTTCACCGACGACGCCCGCGACCTGCCCCGCCTCTTCTCGCAGGACACGATGAACGTCGCCCGCAAGACGTTCCTCAAAAAGGACGACGAGCATCCGCGGGGCTTCCCCGGTCGGCGGCTGCCGGGGCCGTACCTCGTCGGCGAGCTGGGCAGCGGCCCGTTTCCCAACGTCGACGGGTACAACCTGACGTATCTCAAGCGGCAATCGAAGGTCGTGCAGGCCGCCGTCGTCTCGAAAGACGAATACAAAGCCCCCTGGTCGGCGTTCTGGTTTCGCGGGCTGGGCCGCGTGGCGGCGATTCCTTTCGACGTTGCCGGCAAGTACGCCGGCGAGTTCGCCCGCTGGCCCGATTCGGCGAAGTTCCTGCTGACGCACACCGCCTGGCTGCTCGGCGGCGAAGACCCGCGGAAGGTCTTCGTCGAAATCGAACGCGACGGGCAGGACGCCGTCGTCACCGTCGAACTCGACCCCCGCAACCCCGACGGCCTGCAGACGCCGCCCAAACTGCTCGTGCTGCCCCCCGGGGCCGAACCCGAACAACCGCTCGCGCCGAAGTTCGAATGGGCCGGCCGCAACGTGCTGCAAACGCGGTTCCGGCTGGAGCGGCTCGGCATCTACCGCACGCAGGTCGTCACCGGCGAGAACAAATCGGTCCGCGGGCCGTCGATCTCGCTGCCGTACTCGCCGGAGTTCTTCCCCCGCGGCGGCCGCCCGACCGGCCGCCAGACGCTCGCCGAGATTGCCCGGCTCAGCGGCGGCACTGAGCGAACCGACGTGTTCGAGCTGCTCGACCATTCGAAGTTGCCGCGGCTGCCGAAGATGGTCTCGCTGCTTCCCTGGCTGGCCGTGGCGGTGGTGCTGCTGTTACTGACGGAAATCGCCGGCCGCCGTCTCGCCCTGTGGGAGCGGCGAACGCTGCGCGAGGAAATCGCCGACGAGCAGATCGCGCCGGTCGCCGAGAAGCGCCGCTGGTGGCGGGAGTGGAAGTGGGCGTCTCTCCGCCGAAAGCAACCGCAGCAGCCCGCGCCGTCGGACAACGAGCCCGCCGATTCCGCCGCCCGCCCGTCGATGACGGCCGTCCTGGAACAGGCCAAACAACGAGCGCGCCGCCGCCAGTAGGTCCGGACGGCCCGTCCGGACCTCGATGGGCCGAACCGCGTCCAATCTGTCGACCGCGTTCCACCACGGCGAATCCTGTCATACGACAACTGTCCGTTCGACCGAGGTCCGGACGGGCCGTCCGGACCTACTTTCCCTCGATGCGCCGGGTGGGTTGTGGTAGATTCCGGTCGGAACGCAACCCTGATCCGGCCTCCCTACATGACCGAAGCCACCGACACGATTGCAAACGTCGAAGCCGCGGCAGCCGCCGGCCGGCTGTCGGCCGGCAGTGTGGAGAACATCCGCCGCTGGCTTACCGAGCCGCCGTACCGCAAGTACGCGCCGCGAATCGTGCAATTGGTCGAAGAGGGGAAGTTCGACGAGCTCGACGCGCTGTTCTGGGAAGTCGTCCCCTTCGGCACCGGCGGCCGACGGGGGACGATGGCGGAACTCGGCTCGGCGACGATCAACGAACGCACGATCGCCGAATCGGCCCACGGACTGGCGGCGTACCTGAAAGACGCTACAGGCGCGGGGCAGGGCAGGGCGGTCATCGCCCACGACACACGGCACCGTTCCGACGAATTCGCCCGGCTGACCGCGACCACGCTGGCCGCCCACGGATTGACCGTCTTCTTCTTCGAATCCCACCGCTCGACGCCTGAACTGTCGTTCGCCGTGCGGCACCTGAAGTGCGACGTCGGGGTCGTGATTTCCGCGTCGCACAATCCGCCGTCGGACAACGGCTTCAAAGCCTACTGGTCGTCGGGAGCGCAGGTGTTGCCGCCGCACGACCAGGGGATCATCGACTGTGTTTACGAAGCGGCGGAAATCCCGACGGCCGACTTCGACGACGCGGTCCGCGACGGTCGCATTCAGATTATCGGTGAAGACGTCGACCGGGCCTACGTCGATGCCGTCACCGCGATCAGCCTCTCCGACGCCCGTGACGTGCCGGCGATCTATTCCTCGATGCACGGCGTCGGCGAGACCAATGTGCTTCGCGTGGTTCAGTCGGCCGGTTTCAAGGGCGTGCAGCTCTTCGAACCGTATCGCGCTCCCGACGGCGGCTTCCCGAACGTGCCGGACCATTACCCGAACCCGGAACGGCCGGTCGTGTTCGATCCCATCATTCCACGGGCGAGGGAGATCGGGGCCGACGTCATCCTCGCCTCCGACCCCGACGCCGACCGCCTGGGGGTCGTTGTCTGCAGGAAAGACGGCGGAAGCGAACATCTCACCGGCAACCGCATCGGCGCGTTGCTGGCCGATTACATCCTGCGGAAGCGGGCAGCCAAAGGGACGCTGTCGCCGCGACACTACGTCGTCGAGACGCTCGTCACCACGCCGCTGATCGCCGCGATTGCCCGCTCCCACGGCGTGCGGGCGATCGACGATCTGCTCGTGGGGTTCAAATACATCGCCGAAACGATGGACGCCGAAGGCCCCGAGCGGTTCGTGTTCGGGGCGGAAGAGTCACTGGGCTACCTTGCCGGAACGTATGCCCGCGACAAAGACGCCGCCATCGCCGCCCTCTACCTGCTGGAAAACGCCGCCGAGCTGCGGCAACAGGGGCGCACGCTGCTCGACCGGCTGGACGAGTTGTTCGTCGAGCATGGCTACCACCAGGAAACGCAGGCCTCGAAAGTCTGCACCGGGGCGTCGGGGAAGGAGCAGATCGACCGGCTGATGGCCGCCTTCCGCGAGTCGCCGCCGACCATCCTCGCCGGCGTGCCGCTGGCGCGGGTCCGCGACTACCGGCGGCACGAGGTCCGCGCGCTGCCCGACAACTCGCGGATCGAAGACCTGCCCAAGCCGTCGGGCAACCTGCTGTTCTTCGAATCGACCGAGGCGGACGGCGACTTCGGCATCGCGGTGCGGCCCTCGGGCACGGAACCGAAAATCAAGTTTTACTTCTTCGCCCGCCAACCCGTCGCCGACGCCGCGTCGCTGGCGGCGTCGAAGGCGAACTGCGACCGGCGGCTGGAAACGGTGAAAGACGAACTGCTGCAATGGATTGACGAATGCCTCCGCGAATAGCCCGGATCGCGGTTCCAGGAAATCTCGCGAATTGTCAGTTTTTGTTCGGAATTCGCTTGCGGAACTGAACGAATCCGAATAAGATTCCGATGTTCAGTACAGGCGGCGGTCAATGCGTCGCCCGGCGTTTCCCATCCACAAGAATCTCACAACTCTCAGGACTCCCGACATGGCCGCCAAATCCCGCCACACCCCCCGGACCGAAGACCCCAAGCCCGCCGCCGACCGCGCCCCCGGCGAGTCGCAGGCCATGCTGTCCAACGCTCTGGGACAGATCGAGAAGACGTTCGGCAAAGGCTCGATCATGAAGCTGACGGACACCGGCTCCGCCGTCTCCGGCATTTCCACCGGGGCCCTGTCGCTCGACATCGCGCTGGGAGGCTACGGCCTGCCGCGGGGGCGGATTATCGAGCTGTTCGGCCCCGAATCGAGCGGCAAGACCACGCTGGCCCTGCACGCGATCGCCGAGGCCCAGAAGGCGGGCGGCATCGGCGCGATCGTCGACGCCGAGCACGCCCTCGACCCGTCGTGGGCGAAGAGGCTGGGAGTGAACCTCGAAGAACTGCTCGTCAGCCAGCCCTCCTATGGCGAAGAAGGCCTGCAGATCGCCGAGATGCTCATCAAGTCCAACGCGGTGGACATCATCGTGGTCGACTCGGTGGCGGCGTTGGTGCCGAAGGCGGAACTCGACGGCGAGATCGGCGATTCGCACGTCGGCCTGCAGGCCCGCATGATGAGCCAGGCCATGCGGAAGCTCACCGGGGCCATCTCCAAATCCAAGACCACCGTCGTCTTCATCAACCAGATCCGCGAGAAGATCGGCGTGATGTTCGGCAGCCCCGAAACCACCCCCGGCGGCCGGGCGCTGAAGTTCTACTGCTCCTGCCGCATCGACGTCCGCCGCATCAGCACGCTGAAAGACGGCGACACGACGATCGGCATTCGCATGCGGGCCAAGATCGTGAAGAACAAAGTCGCCCCGCCGTTTCGCATCGCCGAGTTCGACATGCTGGGCACGCGGGGCATCAGCATGGAGGGGGACGTGATCGACCTCGCCGTCGAAGACCGCATCCTGCAGCGCAGCGGAAGCTGGCTGAGCTACGGCGACGTGAAACTCGGCCAGGGCCGCGACAAAGCCCGGCAACACCTCGAAGAGAACCCGGAGCTGACGAAGGAACTCGTCCACAAAGTCCGCGTCGCCCGCGGGTATGCGGTGGACGTGTCGCCGAGCGAGAACGGGCAGCCTTCCGACGATTGAACCAAGCCGACGCCGTCTCGCGAGACAACCGGCCTGTTGCGCTAACGGTGGTTGGACCGTTAGCGATTGGATAGCAATGAATGTCTGAATTGCCGAAGGCCGCAGTCAATGGCGCGACGAACTGAACGCGACGTGATCGACGATGCAATCAAGGAGGGGCGTACGGGGACGCGAATTGCGTATGCGTCAATCATCGTTGGGGTCGTCGGTGCGGTCGCGGCAATCGTTCAGGCAATCGTGACAGAGCAATGGCTTTGGACGGTGGGTAGTGGAGTCACGGCTGTTTGGCTGTGGCCCTGCTTCCGATTCGCGCAGCGAATTCGTAATCAGAGTCTTGCGATCAGGTTGCTTGAGATTCCGTTGTCAAAGGCCGAATCCTCTGAGGAGGCGGCGAAGGTGCTTGTGAGCTTTTTCGAGAACACGCTCGCGGGACCGCAGGAAGGAACAGAAACATGAGTTACTCCACTCGCTTCAGCGACACGGTACGACAACTCGTCAGCGGCTTGCAGACTGGCGATGTCGTCTTAACGTGTGAGGAGGACGATTGGGAACAGTTTCGAAACGCACTTCCGATGCTGATGCAATTGCAGCAGGTATTCAACGAGGTGATCGCGACGTCGCCGCTGAGAGGACGCGAGTTGACAAACCAGCTCTGCAGAACTGTCCTCATCGAGAGCGGAAGGATTGTTGATTCCGTTTGGGCCAATTCGCCGGTTCAAATGAGCTACTGGCTGAGCGATCGGAAAGTCGCGGACATGCCACTCGTAGCCGGCTTTTTTACTCAGCACGCCGACCGACCCGGCTTCGGTCATGTTCAGTTCGAAAAGTTGCCGGCGGAAGGCTCGATTTGCGGACTTGTGATCCAGAAACATGAGCATCTGTTCGCCGGGGGGCTTCAGCAGCTACAGCGGGTTACGGACGAACCTTTCTACTCCGAGATTGCAAGAGAAATCCGGAGTGTTGCAGCTTGGCCATTATTCATTCATGAAAATGGCTCACGCGTTGCTGTCGCTGTGCTGCTGCTGGAAGGAACCGAGTCAGCCATGTTTCGAGAAACAACGCCGATTCGGGCAATTGTCCAGTTCATCGCGAACATGCTGGAGTTCGCATTTGAATTGGGAGTTCGAGACGACCGCCAAGAATCCTCTGAAACCGCCGACGTTCGCGACGATTCATCGAACGCACGTTGACACAGTGAACAACTCGAGGGTAAAACTCCTCACTCGCGAGCTCCCTTTCCACAGGATGAGGAAACGGAAATGAACGCCAAGAATGGGCAACCGATCGCATTCGACTGGACGAAGGCCGTTTCGTTCGGACGCTGGATGCAACAGGGATTTGTCGGATTTCAGCATTGGCAACAGCGAGAGCAACCGGACCAGATTCCTCTTCTTCGCACCGGATCCGGGCAGGATCAACCGCATCGGAAGGCGTCAACAAAAAGCAATTCCACGATTGCTGCGGGCACTTCGGACTCCCGCCATCCTAAGGCCGCGTGATTTTTCCTCGAACCCGCGCTCGCTCTCGCAACGCGCGAAATAAACTCGGAATCGCGCGTACATTCCCAATCGCGGTTACTGAATGGACCTTGGGATTGTCTGAAGTTCCAGGATTCTGGTGGTATCGCTCCGGGTTTGGTATCGTGTCGCTCAACCGCATTGGAGCTTTCGCGATGACCAACGAAATCAACCGCCGCAGTTTTCTCACAACGACCACTGCCACCGCCGGACTGGCTGCCCTTTCCGCCGGCGCGTTTGCCGACGAAGACTCGCAGGCTGAACTCAAGAAAATCGGCCGCACGCCGCATACGAAGTTCGCGGTCAACATCGAGATGTGGTTCCGGAAGCTGCCGTTTCTGGAGCGGATTCGCCGGTCGGCCGCGCTCGGGTTCCCGGCGGTCGAATTCTGGCCGTGGCAGAACAAAGACGTCGACGCGACGGCGAAGCTCTGCAAGTCGCTGGGGATTGCCGTGGCGCAGTTCACGGCGTGGGGGTTCCGGCCGGGGTTGAACGAGACGAAGAACCACAAGAACTTCGTGCAGGCGATCAAGGACGGTTGCAAGGTGGCGAAGACGCTCGACTGCAAGCTGATGACCGTCGTCGCCGGGGATGACGTCAAGGGGCTGTCGCAGGCGGAGATGCACGCGAACGTCGTCAAGGGCTTGAAGCTCGCCGCTCCGATCGCCGAGGAGAACGACGTCACGCTGATTCTGGAGCCGATGAACATCCGCGTGGACCACAAAGGGCACTGCCTGTACGGTTCGGCCCCGGCGATCCGCATCTGCAACGCGGTCGGCTCGTCGCACGTGAAGATCAACTGGGACCTGTACCACATGCAGATCACCGAGGGGGACCTCTGCGGCCACCTGCGGGAGGGCTTCAAAGCCAAGCAGATCGGCTACCTGCAACTCGCCGACCACCCCGGCCGCCACGAGCCCGGCACCGGCGAAGTCCACTACAACCGCGTGCTGCAGGAAGCGCACAAGCTGGGCTACCGCGGGTACGTGGGGCTGGAATGCCGGCCGAAAGAGGGGGAGCTGAAGGCGGCGAAGCGCGTGGCGGCGGCGGATGTGTGGTAGAATGCAATCAACACTCTTTTCCGTCTTAATCTCCGCCAATCAGGTGCCAGATGATCGACTCGAATCTCTCAGGCGAACTTCTGAACGCCGTCGAAGATCTCTCCGACGAACAGCGGCGACTCGTCGTCCAATTTGCGCGTTCGCTAAGTGCTGCGAGGCAAGTCGGGGCGCCAGGAGCGAGTCTGCTCCGATTCGCGGGCACTCTTCCCGATGATGCCGCCGTGGAAATGATCGACGCCATTGAAACCGGTTGCGAACGGATCGATGTGAATGAGTGGTAACGTCGTGCTCGACACGAACATTGTGATCGCGCTGCTTCGCCGTGACACGGACGTTGTGAAGCGCGTCGGGCAACAAAGCACCGTGGCCATTCCAATCGTTGTGGCCGGCGAACTCTACTACGGCGCGCTTCGCTCGCAGCGGCCGATGCAAAACGTGACGATCGTCGATGCCTTTCTCTCTGGCAGCAGCGTTCTCGTGCCGGACGAGGAAACCGCGAAGCAATACGGCACGGTGAAGAGCCAACTGGCACGAAAAGGCCGGCCAATCCCGGAAAACGACGTGTGGATTGCAGCGTTGGCACTCCAACACGGACTGACGGTTGTCAGCCGGGATGCGCATTTCTCCGAAGTCGATGGCCTGTCGCTGGAGTCATGGTTGCCGTGACCGACGACTTCACGACACGCGCCGCAGCCGCGTAATCCGCCCCGTCGCCACCCATTCCGCCACGTAAATGTCCCCGTTGGCTCCGAAGCAGGCATCGTGCGGGTGGACGAAGCGGCCGTCGCGCCACAGTTTCGGGTTGTTGCGGATGCCGCCGCCCCCTTTGCCTTTGATCCGCTTCACGTCCTCGCCCAGCCGGGCGACGACGCGGTTCTTCGCGTCGAGGAGCGTCAGCCGCGCGTGCAGTTCGGGGATAACCATCAATCCCTTCCAGGTGTCGGCGTTCGCGGGCAGGCCGTAGCCTTTGAGCGTTTCGAGGTACTTGCCGTCCATCGTAAAGTACTGGAGCGTGTGGTGCGCCCGGTCGCAGACGACGATCTGTTCCTTCCGGCCGGGCCGGCGGTCGATCCAGATGCCGTGCGGCGTCTGGAACGTTCCTTCCCCTTTTCCGGGACCGCCGAACTTCGATTTCCAGTGGCCGTCTTTGTCGTAGCGGTGGATGTAGAACGCCCCGTAGCCGTCGGCCAGCAGGAAGCCGCCGTCGTCGAGGAAGGCGAAGTTCGTGGGCATGAAGCGATTGCGGCCCCAGACCTTTTTCGGGGCGGTGTCTTCCCCCTTCGCGTAGACGCCGGATTCCATCGGGGCGTGCTTCAGCCAGACGACGTTCCCCTTCAGGTCGAGCTTCGCGAACGCTTTGACCTGCTGGTAGGCGCAGACGTAGAGGAACTCGTCCTTCCCTTCCTGCCGGACTTCGATTCCGTGCCCGCCCCCCTGGAACCGGCTGCCGAACGCGCGGATGAACTTCCCCTTCGCATCGAACACGAAGATCGACGGGTGGTCCTTGAGCTGCTCGCGGCCTTCATGGATAACGTACAGGTTGCCCGCCTTGTCGACGGCAACGTTGTGGGTCGTCTGCCATTTGTACTTGTCGGGAAGCTGCGGCCAGTCGTGGACGACCTCGTAGCGATGCTCTCCCGGGCCGATCACCGCCCGCTTTTCCGTCTTGCCGGCGGTGATGATCCGCGGCGCGGCCAGGCCTGCCGCTGCGGCCGCGGTGCCGGCGAGAAACTGGCGACGGTTGATGCCCGAAGATTGCGTCGAGGTCATCGGAGCGCTCCCTGGATGGGGTCGAATGGGGATTCGTGTCGGTCGCCCGCATTGTGCCAGATTCATCGGCGGAGGCAAAGCCGCCGGCTGCGATGCAGGCGCGTTGGGGTGCATCCGGCAAATGGTGGGAAAGCCGACTCTTCCGTGGCGGACGCTGCCAGCGTCCGCGCGGATGCTGGCAGCATCCGCCACGTCCCCCCAGCCAGCGGATACAGCCGATTTCTTAACTCGTTCAATATCAGGAGAATGTGTCAATCCGCCTGGGGGTCGCGAACAATCCGGGAGACCCGCGTTGATCCGCCCCAAACTCATCATTGCAACGGGGAAATCACGCGAAAACAAGGGGTGTGGTCATCGGCGCGGAATTCGCGTGCTAGAGTTTCGGCGGTTCCGCTCGCTGATCCCCTTTCGCGCCAGGGTCCGCCGTGATCACGGTTGAAGACTTTCACAAGCTGTATTCCGGCGTGCCGGTCGTGCACGGGATTTCCTTCGACGTGCGCCCCGGGCAGGTGCTGGGGCTGGTCGGGCCGAACGGGTCGGGGAAGACCACCACGATGAAGGCCCTGGCCGGCATGCTGCTTCCCAGCCGCGGCCGGCTCGTCGTCGCGGGCTTCGACGTGGCCGGGCAGCCCGTCGAGGTGAAACGGCGGGTCGCGTACCTGCCCGACTCGCCGCAACTGTTCTCCGACCTGTCGATCGCAGAGCACCTGGCGTTTACGGCGGCGGCCTACGGCATCGACGATTACGAGCGGCGGGCGCTGGCGCTGCTGGAGACGTGGGAGCTGATCGACCACGTCAAGAAGCCGGCGGGCGAGCTGTCGCGGGGTATGCGGCAGAAGGCCGCGATCTGCTGCGCGTATCTGCGCGACGCCGACGTTGTGATGTTCGACGAACCGCTGACCGGTCTCGACCCGCGGGGGATTCGGCTGCTGAAGCAATCGATTCGCGAGCGGGCGGAGCGGGGGGCGGCGGTCATCATCAGCTCGCATCTGCTGGCGATGGTGGAGGACGTCTGCACGCACCTGCTGCTGCTCAACGCGGGCCGCCAGCGGTTCTTCGGGCCGTTGAACGACATTCGGGGAGCGTTAATGTCGGATGCCGAGGCGAGCACGCTGGAAGAGATCTTCCTGCTGGCGACGGAGACCTCGGCGGCGATGGCAGAGTCGAGGGTCCAGAGTCGAGAGTCCAGAGCCGGAAAGAAAGCGGAAGGCGGAAAGCGGAAAGCGGACGGTGTCGAGCCGATCGTGTCCCCGTCTCACGATTCACCATCCAGCAGTCTCGACAGCGATGCGGTCGCGCTCTCCGTGATGGAGGCAGCCCGGCGATGAGCACGGCGGCGGTGCATCCGGCTCTGTTGCAGGTCCTGCGGTGGCGGATCGCCGCGCTGCTTCGCCGGCGCTGGCGCGGGCTGCGGACCGGGCGGAACCCCGTCGGGCTGATCCTGGTCGCCGTGCTGGCCGTCGCCTGGCTGGGAGGGATCGTGGCGGCGACGGCGCTGCGCGAGACGTTTTCGATCGAGCACGTCCGCGGTTCGATCGCCAACGGATTGCTGATCTACACGCTGTGGGTGCTCGGCAAAACGGCGGTGAACAGGCCGGAGCAGGACCTCGCCTGGAGTCCCGCGGAACGGGGCGTGCTGCTGGCCGGGCCGTTCACCCGCCGGCAGTTGCTGGTGTATCACCTGGCCGGCATGTCGACGACGGCGGTGTTCAAAACGCTGTGCGTGTGCCTGGTGCTGGCCCGCGACCTGCCCCACTGGCCGCTGGGATTTCTGGCGCTGCTGCTGGGGATGACGTTTCTGGAACTGCTGCGGATGGCGATCGAAGTGTTCGCCTACGGCGCCGGCCGCCAGTTGTGGGGGGCGTTCCGCGTTGCCGTGCTGCTCGGCTTCTGCTGGCTGGCCGCGACGGGGGTCGGCTTCATCGTGGACGACCTCGCCGGCCTGGCGGCGAACGGGGCCGCCTCGGTGGATGCCGTCTTCACGTCGTCGCTGCACGCCGCCGACCGGCTGTGCGAAACGGTGCCGGCCCGCGTGGCCGCCGCACCGTTCGACGTCTTCGCCCGTCTCGCCACGGCAAGTTCGATCCTTACCGCAGACGTCATTCTGTCCCTGCCGATCGCCTTCGCTCTCGTCGCGGCGGCCGTCTGGTGCGTGTTCCTCCTCGATGGGTACTTCGAGAACGCGCGGCGGCGGCGGGAACTGACCGAGTACGCCGAAAGCGGAAGGCGGAAGGTAGCGTGGACTTCAGTCCACGCGAGCGTCACGGATTCCGGCCGTCGAATTCAGCGTTCACTCGCGTGGACTGAAGTCCACGCTACGGCGTCATTTCCGCGAATCCGTCATCTTGCGGGTTTCGGGCCGTTGTTCTGGCGGCAATGGACGTCGGCCCGCCGGCGGTGGGGGCAGGTGCTCGTGTTGTGCATTCTTCCGGCCGGGTTGTCGCTGACGCCGCTGCTTACGCGCGTCGAGGGGGCGGCCGCCGTCGCCCAGGTGGCGGGGATGCTCAGCTTTTACACGTTCCTGTTGTTTTCGGCGTCGGTGAAGTTTGATTTCCGGCGGGACTTCGAACGGCTGGTGCTGCTGAAGACGCTTCCGTCGCCGCCGACGGCCGTCGTGCTCGGTCAACTCGCCGCCCCGGTGCTGCTGGCGAGCCTGATGCAGTTGGCCGTCGTCGCGGTGGCCGCCGCCCTGCGCTGCGGCGATGCGCCGGTCCGGCAGGTGCTGATCGTGATGCCCGTTCTGGTCGCCTGGAACGTGCTCGTCTTCGCGGGCGAGAACCTGATCTTCCTGCTGTCGCCTCACCGCGAGAACCAGAACGGCGTGGAGATGTTTCTGCGGACGATCCTCGTCTTCACGGCGAAAGTCGTCGTGCTGACCTGCGGGCTGGTCGCGCTGCTCGTCTGGACGCGCGCGGCGGGCATGGCGTGTGCTCTGTTGAACGACCGCGGCGTCGTGTTGAATCTCCGCGCGGTCTATGGCGCCGGGCTCTTCACGGGTCTCGTCGCGGCGGCGGCAGCCGTGGTGTTCCTGTTGCAGCGGACGTTCTCGCGGCTGGACGTCGCGGAGATGAACGAGCTGGAGTAGCGAACGTAGTGCGAAACTCATTTCGCACGATCCACATTTCGTGCGATTCGTGCGAAATGAATTTCGCACTACATCACATCTCTCGCGAATGGGTTTCCATGGCGGCCCCGAAGTAACCGGCCCACGCCAGGTCGATCGTCTCGAGTGACAACTCGACGGGAATGTTCTTCAGCCGGCAGATGTCGCGGCAGCGTTCGATGAGGTCCCTGGGTTCCGACGCTCGCAAGTCGCGGTCCTCGCGGCGGTAGCGGTCGAGAATCGAGGCAATGAGTCCGGAGGGAACAGCAACGTCGCGGCGGCAGGCGTAGTCTTCGAAAATCTGCGCGTAGCCTTCCTCGGTGGGAGCTTCGAGCAGCAGCCGGTAGCCCATCCGCCGCAGGAATGCCGGGTCGCCGATCTTCGTCAGACTCAGGTTGGTGGCGACGATGAGCATCAGCCGGAAAGGAACGTGAATCAACTGCCCGGTGCGCAACGTCAGGTGGTCGATGTTGTGTTCCAGCGGGATGATCCAGCGGTTGAGAAGCTGCTCGGGATTGACGTGCTGGCGTCCGAAGTCGTCGATCAGGAACGTGCCGCCGTTCGCCTTCACGTGCAGCGGGGCCTCGTAGAAGCGCAGGGCGTCGCTGTACGCCAGATCGAGGGCCTCGATCGTCATTTCCCCGCCGCACACCACGAACGGCCGGCGAATGCGGACCCAGCGGCGGTCGACGTCGTTGTGGAATTCCGGCGACACGTCGTGGGGCTGGTGGCATTGCGCGTCGTAGATGCGGATGATGTCCCCCCCGATGCCGATGCAGTGGGGAATCCACACGTCCCCCGCGACGACGTGGTGCAGCGCGCGGCCGAGGCTGGTCTTGCCGTTGCCCGGCGGGCCGAACAGAAACAGGCTGCGGCCGGACGTCCCCGCCAGCGACGCCACGTCGACGGCGGTCTGCGTCAGTACCAGGTCGGAGAGGGCTGCTTTCACATCTTCGTAACTGGCCTTCGAGCGCTGGTCGACCTGCCAGTTGATGAACTCGGCGTACGACGCCGCGGAGACCGGGGCCGGGCCGATGTAGCCGCTGAATTCCATCAGCCGTTTCGCCTGCTCGCGGCCGCGGTTGGTCAGCGCGTAGCGGTAGCTGAGTGGGCCGTTCTGCCCCAGAATCTCGATGTACTGCTCGTCTTTGAGCTGCCAGAAGATCTCGTCGGAAAGCTGCACCGGCAGGCAGAGCCGTTCGGCGGCCCATTCGCTGGTGAAGCTGGGGACGGTGTTGGCCAGCCTGACGGCGAGGTCGACGAGACGCTGCGGATCGATGCCGGTCGCATGCAGCGACTCCGGCGCGGCGGGACCCTGCCCGCCGTCGACGTCGATCAGCACCGGCATGGGCGAGACCGGTTCCGTCGCGGCCGGCGAGGCCGTCCGAGGCGCGACGAGTTCATCGAGATCGAGTTCGAGCGTGAAATCGTTCACGGGAATGGCTGAAGGCGGAAGGGGGAAGGCGGAAGGCGGACACTGCCTTCACTCTCAACTCCGGCTTACTCCACGAGGAACACGGTGGCGGCTTTGCCGACCCCCTGGCCGGCGAAGTTGAAGGTCACGTCGGCGTTGCCGGTGATGTCCATCGTCCCCACGATGAACTGCGCGTCGTAAACGCCCTGGCCGGAAATCTGGAAGCGGGACCACTTCGCGTACACCGTGCCGCCGATGTAGCCGTCGGCGGCGTTCCCGGAGATCGCGACCGTCTGGGCGTTCCCGCGGCGCTGGTAGAACAGCATGCCGTTAAAGACCCCGATGCCGGGCAAACCATTTCCCGCCGGGTCCGTGTACGTATACTGCGTCGTGTCGATCGGCCGGAAGTTGATGATCGAGTTCACGCTGACGGTGCCGAACGTCGTGCCGGACTGGTTCGGCGAGGGGGGCGGATTTGATCCGGTGGGGTCCCAGGGGTCGTTGGCGTCGGGCGATCCCGTCGCGGGATCGTAGTTGGCGCCGGTGTTGTAGAACATGATTCCGCTGCCCGTCACCGTTCCGCCGGTAATGGTCAACGCGTTCTGGCCCCCGGCCGCAATGACATAAATCCCCGGCTGGAAAACGACGTTCCCCCCCGAAATGCTGATTTGTTTGTAGATTCCGGGCTTCATCGTCACCACGCCGGTATCCGGGTCCTGCTCAGGCCCCGGCGAGCCCGGCGGTCCCACGCCGCTCGCACTGTTGTTGGTCACGCCCACGTCCCACCGTCCGCCGCCGTACAGGGACGGAGTATCGATCACCCCGTTGGCGACGCTGGGGGTCGCCAGGCTGGCGAGGGGATCGGGGAGCGGCAGGGAGCCGGTGTGCAGGATGTTGGGATCGTTCGTTCCGGTGTCGATGTTCTTGAACAACGCCGGGTCGTTCACTCCCCCCACGACCGTATAACTGGTTGTCGAAACGCCGTTGACGGAATTCGCGACGCCCCCGTCAGCGGCAACCTGGTTGCAGCCGTTGTTGATGGGGTCCCCGGTTTCGGTGACACCGCCCCCCTGGTTGTTGTTAAACACCCCGCCGCGGACGACCAGCCGGCCGTTCCCTCCGATCGACATTCCCGGCGAGTTGGAGCAGCGGGGATCGAGCACCAGGGCGCCCTCGCCGGCGGTGCGGAGTTCGTTCCAGCGGGCGACGGCCCGCGCCTGCACGGTCTGGCTCTGGCTGACCCCCAGGATATGGATGAAGAACGTATTGGTGGGAAGCGTGATGATGGCCTCGACGTGGCCCTCCATGCCCGCATACGGCCCGGATGTCGGCGGCTCGTTGAGAACGACCGTGGCGGCCGCCTCGCCGTTATGCGTCTGCACGAACGTCGTGCCGCTGGTTGTCGCCGTTTCCGGGGTTTTTCCGCGGAGGCGGGCCATGGCGTAGGCCAGGGCGGCGGTATCGGACATGTTCTGCGACTGCCGGTGCCGTGCCAGCAGCAACCCGCCGTCGATGACCAGCCCCAGGAAGCCGATCAGCACGGTGAGGATGATCGCGAACAGGACGATGATCGCGCCTTTCCGCTTTTGCGGCGGGCGGCTTCGGCGATTTCCGAGGAGGTGCGACTTGCGAATCATGGCGAAAGTTTCCGGTTGGACCTCAGTGCGCGATCTGCATCGTCGACTGCGCCGTAATCGTGAAATTGCCCGAGAACAGAAACGTAATGATGGGCGTGTACTGCGTCTGCACGGTGGCCGTCACCTTGCTGCCGACGCGGGTGTTGCCGTCGGGCCATTCCAGCGTCAACGTGGTCTGCGCCGGGTCGAGGCTCGTGATGTAGGGCCGCACCGCGTTGGGGATTTCGGAGTCCGCGTCCAGGTTTGTGGTGACGGTCGTCGTGCCCCACGTCGTTTGTTCCGGCGGGGCCAGTTCCCCGTGGACGATCGCGATCCGCGCCGCCTGGCGGGCCGACTGCGACGTAACGTGATATCGCAGCACCGCCAGCGACAGGTCCATCATCCCGAAGATGATCGTCAGAAAGACCATCAGCACGACGGCCAGTTCGACGGTCGTCGCGCCGCGCCGGCTTTCCGCCTTCCGTCTTCCGCCTTCCGCCTTTGTCCTCATCGAATCACCCTCATCACGATGCTCCGCGTCAGGTTCACCTGGTTGGGGATGCCCGGCCAGGCGACCAACGTCTGAAACGGAAACGTCACCGTCACCGTGATCCGCTGCAAGCCGTCGTTCTCCACCACCCGGGACGTCGTGACAACCACGTCGGTGGCGGTGAAGTTCGAGCCGCTGATGACCGTCGCCAGTTCATCCAGCACGGCCTGTCGGACGCTGGCCTGCCAGTTTGACTCGGTCGCCGGGGTGTAGGGATGCATGATCCCGAAGCCGGCCCCCGCGCGGCTGGCGTTCGTCACGCCGATGTAGGCATACGCGAACCGCCCGAAATCGATCGCCCCCAGCACGATCAGCATCAGCAACGGCAGAATCAGCCCGAGTTCCACGGCCGAAACGCCTTTGCGACGCTCACGATGAGTTGCTCGTCGGATCACCTTCATGCCAACACCCCTCGACCCACGGCGTGCGAAATGAATTTCGCACTACAACATTCGCAACCACTCACCACTCACCACTCACCAAATCACGACTTCTTCGTCTTGTACATCAACGGCCCGACGACCAGCAGCACCAGCAGCGTCACGGCGCCGAAGATCTGCATGAAGCTGAAACGGCTCAGCATGTACTTCGCCCGCAGCATCGCACGCTGGATATCGTAACGCAACGGCAGATCGCTGGTCGTGCTGCTCGTCAGGAAGTACCACCCCGCCCCCAGCCCGATCGCGAACGCGAGCAGCCAGACCAGCGGGCTGACGCCGCGCTTCTTTCGCCCGCGCGACTTCTGGGCGGGGGCGGCGGTGTGGCTGCGCAGGGCGACGTTGATCGGCTCGGCCTGCCGCAGGATTTCGCCCAGGAACCGCCGGTCGGCGGTGTTCAGCGACTCGTAGTTCACCCAGGGGGAGACGATCCGCTTGAGCTGCTGCAGTTTTTCCGCCATGCCGGCGCCGGCCCCGTCGCTGTTCTGGCAGGCCTTGACCAGCGCGCCGTGCAGGGTGCGGTAGTCGTCGGGGGTGATCTTCCGCCCCGTCCCGCGCCCCTCGACGATACTCCGCACCGCCTCCAGCCACTTGAACCAGAGATCGGCCAACGTGTTGAAATTGATGGTTGCTTCTGCCATAGCCGCGTCCCTTTTTAGACTCCTCGCGCCCCACTGAGATTCATGTTCTTGAACAACTCGATAATGTCCACGACCGCGGGCCCCAGAATCACCACGAACAGCACCGGGAAAATGCAGAACAGCGTGGGGAACAGAATCTTCACCGCCGCCTTGGCCGCCAGCTCTTCCGCGTGGAATTCCCGCTGCTCGCGCAACGTCTGCGCGTGCACGCGGAGGGCCGTCACGATGCTGGAACCGAATTTCTCCGCCTGCGACACGACCGACGCCAGGCCGCGGATTTCCGCCATGTCGAACCGCCGGGCGAAGTTCCGCAGCGCTTCGCCGGTCGTCGAGCCGAGCTGCATCTCCCGCTGCACGATCGCCATCTCGTGGGCCAGCAGGGGATGGGCCGTCTGCAGTTCGCTGGTGACCTTGGCAAACGCCGCCGGCATGCTCAGCCCCCCCTCGACGCAGACGACGACGACGTCTAATGCGTCGGGGAGCGCCCGGCGGATGTTCGTCTGCCGCCGTTTCCGCCGCGCGTCCAGCCAGAAGCCCGGCGCGATCGTGCCGAAGATGCCTCCCCCCAGCCCCAGCAGCAACCCCGTCTGCAGCGACATCCGCCCCAGGCTGGCGATCAGGCCGACGAACGCCACGGGGACGAGAATCAGCATCACCCGGATCGCGAGATACGACGCCAGCGACCCCGACTTGTACAGCCCGGCCTGCACCAGCCGCTCTCCCAGCTTCTGCCGCCCTTCTTCGCGGGCGGGCGCGAAGATCTTCGCGGCCAGCGACGGGTCGGCGTCGAAGATGTTGACTTCGTCGCTGCGTTCGGCCCCGGCCTTCCGCTCGAGGGACGTGCTCTCCCCCCGCTTCGAGAACAACATCCACAACAGCAGGATGAACGTTGTCGCCGCGATGAATGCCGCGAGTTCGATTCCCATGGCGTCTTCCGTTCTTATCTTTCACAGGACGGATTGGAAATCCGTCCTACGTCGGTTTCAGAAATCGAAGTTCACGATCTTGCGAATCCACAGTGCCCCCAGCGTCATCATCGTCAGGCACACGATCAACAGGATCGGCAGGTTCAACAGCTTCAGTGCGTAGGGCCGGTTGACGACCATCATCGCACCGAACACCATCACGGGCAGCCCCAGCAGAATCAGCCCCTGCATCCGGCCTTCCGCGGTCAGCCCCTTGATCTTGCCCCGCAGCCGGTAGCGGGACCGCACGATCGTCGCCAGCTTGTCCAGCAACTCGGCGAGGTTGCCCCCCGTCTGGCGGTGCACCAGCATCGCCAGCACGAAGATCTTGATCTCGATCAGCCCCGTGCGGCGGGCCAGGTCCCGCAGGGCGAACTCCGGCGCCAGCCCCAGGTTCTGCTGCTCGACGCAATAGGAGAACTCCATCGACACCGGAGCCTTGAATTCCTCCGACACCGACGCCATCGCCTGCGACATCGTCTGCCCCGCCCGCAGCACCCGCGACATCAGGTCGAACGTGTCCGGCAACTGCGACCGCAGCATTTCCAGCCGCTTCTCTTTAATGACGTAAACCACCATCAGCGGCACGAACCCGGCCAGCACGCCGGCAATCGCTCCGATCAGAATGCTCCCCACCAGATAGCCCAGCAGCAATCCGCCCCCCGCCGCCGCCGAAAGCGACCACATCACGAGCTGCTTCAGCTCGATCGCCTTGCCCGATTGCGCGATCATGTCCCGCAGTCTGTCTTTCAACGTCCGCTCGCCCGACCCGAGCTCCTGCCAGGCCTCGTCGCTCAACCGTCCCAGGTCGCGAATCGCCGAGGCGGAAGCGCGGACCATCTCCTTCTGCTGCTGTCGCAGCTCTTCGTCGAGCCGTTCCTGCATCTCCTTCCGCTCGCGCTGGAACAGGTCCACGATGACGAGGTTTCCGCCGATCACCAGCAGGACCCCCCCCACGAACGCCACGATGATCAGGATGATTTCGGTCATTTGGTCAGTTGTCCGTTGTCCGTGCCGCTTGCGGCTTAGCACGTCTTTGACGCAGGCTAAGCCGCAAGCGGCGACTCAGTTGTCACATCGCCAGCATGCGTTCCTCGAACAGGTCGTTCGGCAGCACGATGCCCGACGCCTCCAGGCGCTCCAGGCAGACCGGGCGGATGCCCGTGCAGGTGAAATAGCCCTGCGCCCGCCGTTCGGAGTCCAATCCCGTCTGCTTGAAGCTGAAGATGTCGTGCATCGTCAGCACGTCCCCCTCCATGCCCGTGATCTCGCTGATGCGGATGATCTTCCGCGGCCCCCCCGTCAGCCGAGCCGCCTGCACCACGATGTTGATCGCCGAGGCGATCTGCCGCCGGATCGTCCAGATCGGCAGGTCGAACCCCGCCATGCCGATCATCATTTCCAGCCGGCTCACCGCGTCGCGGCAACTGTTGGCGTGCACCGTCGTCAGGCTCCCGTCGTGCCCGGTGTTCATCGCCTGCAGCATGTCGAACGCCTCGGCCCCGCGGCACTCGCCGACGACGATGCGGTCCGGCCGCATTCGCAGCGCGTTGCGAACCAGGTCCCGCGTGGTCACTTCCCCCTGGCCTTCGAGGTTTCGCGGCCGCGTTTCCATGCGGGCCACGTGCGGCTGCTGTAGCTGCAACTCGGCGGCGTCTTCGATCGTCACCACCCGCTCGTCGGCCGGAATGAACGACGAGAGCACGTTCAACAGCGTCGTTTTACCGCTGCCGGTGCCGCCGGAGATCAGCACGTTCATCCGCCCTTCGACGCAGGCGGCCAGGAACTGCAGCATCTCGGGGGTGATGGCCCCGAAATTCAGCAGGTCTGCGGTCCCCAGGGCCTTGGCCCCGAACCGCCGGATCGACACCAGCGGGCCGTCGATCGCCAGCGGGGGGATGACCGCGTTGAGCCGGCTGCCGTCCGGAAGCCGCGCGTCGACCATCGGGCTGGTCTCGTCGATCCGCCGGCCGACGCTGCTCACGATCCGCTGGATGATCTTGATGAGATGGTTGTCGTTGGCGAACGAGGCCCGCGCCGAGGAGAGCCGGCCGTTGCGCTCGATGAACACCGTCTTGGGGCCGTTGATCAGGATGTCGGTGATCGACTGGTCGCGGAACAGCGGTTCCAGCGGCCCCAGGCCGAACGTCTCGTCGATGACCTCGTTGATCAACTGCTCGCGTTCGGCCCGGTTCAGCAGGTCGGACCGCTTGGCGAGCAACTGCTCGGCCCCGCGGCGAACCGTCACCCGCAGTTCCTCCTCGCGCATCGTCCCCAGCGTCGAAAGGTCGAGCTTGGCGATCACCTGCCGGTGGATTTCCGACTTGATCCGCTGGAAGAATTCGTTCTGCTTCCGGGTCGAGTCGTCGAGCACCGGCTCCGGCTGGGGCTGCCGGCCGTTCCCCAGGGCCGCTTCCGCCAGCGCCGTTTCAACGTCCGCCTCGACCGCGGCGTCGACGGGAACCTCGTCCTGAGCCAGCTCGTCGGTTTTGCCTTTCCAGAATGCCATGAGAACTCACGCAAAAAGAGTCGAAGGTCGAAAAGTCGAAGGTCGAAAAGTCAAAGGTCGAAGGTCGGAAAGTCGAAGGTCGTAAGGTCGAAGGATCGAACGTTGAAGGGTCGGAAGATCGAACGTTGGGAATCCAATTATCCACTGGGTACTGAGTACTCGGTACTGAGTACTGAGTACTGAGTATCGCTCATCCCTCATCCTTCATCCCTCATCCCCGACTACTCCATCACTGCACCACTCCACCACTCCATCACTCCACCGCTCCCCCTCTCATCCCTCCGCCTGCCCGTTGGCCGCGGCGTGGTGGCCGTTGACGGACCAGGCGAGGTCGATCATGCTGCGGGACGATTTCGCGCGGGGACGCTTCAACACGATCGGCATCCCCCGGTTGTTCGATTCGTTCACGTACCGTGCGTCTTCCGGCACGAAATGCTTGATTTTCATTTTGAGCACCTTTTCCACCTCGGCGACCGGCAGCTCGCGCGGGCGGCGGTAGCGGCCGGCGACCAGCTCGATCTTCTCCTTGTCGACCCCCAGGCCGCTCAGGTATTCCAGCACCCGCCCCGTCTGCCGCAACGCGCTGAAATCCAGCCGCAGCACCAGCAGCACCAGTTCCGACTGGTACAGCCCCTGGGCGTGGTGCTCGGTGTGGGGGCACTCGACGTCGACGATCGTGTAGGGAAACATCCCCTTCGCCATCGACAGCGCCTTGCGAATGCCCTGCGGCGTGACCGCGCGGGCGTCGGCGAAGCTCCGCGGGGCCGCCATCAGGTGCACCCCCGACTCGTGCACCGACAGGCATTGCTGAAACATCGTCTGGTCGACGCGGTTCATGTTCTGGCAGAACTCGGCGATCGAATGCCGCGGCTCCACGTCGAGCAGCGCCGACAGGTCGCCGCTGTACAGGTTCAGGTCGAACAGGCCGCAGGTCTTGTAGTTCTTCGCCAGCGCGGTCGCGATGTTGACGGCGAGCGTGCTGGCTCCGCAGCCTCCGCCGGCCCCCACAATCGAAATCAGCCGGCCGTGGGCGTCGTGCGGCTGAAAGTCCTTGAAGATCCGCGACAGCCGCCCGGCCAGCTCGGCGTGCAGCTCCTGCTGGTCGAGGTAGTCGAACGCCCCTTCCCGCAGGCAGCGCAGAATCAGCTTCGGGTCCGAGGCGGGGCCGATCACCAGCACCGGCGTCGAAATCAACTCCCGAATCTCGCGCAACGCGGCCAGGCTTCGCTCGGCGTCGGGCGAAATCAGCAGCGCGATCGCCCCGGGGCGGATCTGCACGCACCGCTCGACCGCCTCGTTCAGCGAGAACGGCGGCAACCCCCCGCTGACGATCCCCTGATCGACCAGCAGTTGACGGATCTCTTCCGAGAGCCGTTGATCGTCACCCGCCACGAGAATCTGCATGAAAGACGGCTCACTATCCGTTAGGCCCGCGAGTCGAAGGTCGAAAGGTCAGGGGGAAAGGGGTCGGGTGTCCAAAATTCAATTTTCCGCCTCACAGACTACCGCACGCTCGTAAACGTCAAG
>Ga0268386_10000027_pt1 | contig 70490 bp, 66 predicted proteins | sample RVTome_15_FD_200260 | JGI IMG/M metagenome (GOLD analysis project Ga0268386, IMG submission 200260) | Soil microbial communities from uranium-contaminated site in the Upper Colorado River Basin, Wyoming, United States - RVT150D86... ... | reverse complement strand
CCAAGGCCAAGATCCGCCGGCTGCAGCATCATGGTGTCCGAGAGAATACAGGCGCGTTCAATAGCGTTCTCGAGCTCACGAACGTTCCCTGGCCAATGGTGCTGCTTCAGTGCGTCAATCGCTTCAGGACTCAGTTGCGCTTCGCGGCTTCGCAATTCGCGGCCGATCTCGGAAGCGAAGTGCTGCGCCAGCAGGACGATATCGTCACCGCGATCCCGGAGCGGCGGCACTTCGATAGGGAACACCGCAAGCCGGAAAAACAGATCCCCGCGAAACTCCCCATTCTCAACAGCCGCCTTCAGGTCTTTGTTTGTGGCTGCTACTACTCGAACATCGACCGCAACCGGCGCACGTCCGCCAATACGATCGACGACCTTTTCTTCAATAGCCCGCAGCAGTTTTCCCTGGACGCCAAGTGGCAACTCACCTATCTCATCGAGAAATACAGTGCCGCCTGAAGCTAATTCAAATTTACCCTGACGACGCTCGCTGGCGCCCGTAAAGGCGCCGCGCTCGTGACCAAATAGTTCGTTCTCGATCAGAGTTTCGGGTATGGCGGCGCAGTTGATCGCTACGAAAGGATTGTCGCGACGAGCAGAAAGATGATGGACCGCACGCGCAAAGAGCTCCTTGCCTGTTCCCGATTCTCCGAGGAGCAACACAGTCGCCTCGGTTTGGGCCACACGTTGCGTTTCGCCTACTGCGCGTTTGAGAGTCTCTGACTCGCCGAGGATGCGCGGGAAACCGTAACGGCGCGACCATTCTTCTCGCAACAGGATATTCTCGGTTCTGAGCCGGGCCTGTTCCAGCGCTCGCTCGACAAGCAGGAGTAGGTGATTGGAATCGACCGGCTTCTGAAGGAAGTCGTGCGCGCCATCTTTCATTGCCTGCACTGCTTCATCAATCGAGCCGAAGGCTGTCATGACGATTACGGGTACGTCAGCATCTGCCGCACGAGCTGAACGCAGCACGTCCAAACCTGAGCCGTTTGGCATGCGCAGGTCTGTGAGCACGAGCCGGTGACGGGAGGTTGCGATTTCGTTGAGCGCCGCGCGGGCGTCAATCGCTTCCGTCACGCTGTATCCGGCATTTTCGAGAGTTAATCGCAGTACGCGACGCAGACTGTCTTTATCTTCGACAAGTAGGATATCGGACACTGCCGCAATAATTGATTTTTCGCTTGGCCGGTGTCAAGAGCATTGCCGATCGCGGTGGTGGGTCAGTTTTGAAATAACCGTTGTGATCGTTGGTCGGGTCAGTACCGTAACGAATTGATCATCGGGGCATTAGCCCGACCGTTAGGGAGGGCTCATTGGTTTAGCGGCGTAAAAGGCTGAGCCCTCCCTAACGGTCGGCCTAATGCCCCGATGATCAATTCCTTACATAGTCTAAAACTCGCGCACGTCGCGAACGATATCGCCGAGTGCGTCTTTCGCCTTTTGCACCCACTCTGAGTCGTATTCCAGGTTTGCAGTACCGCCGCCGCCCGTGTGGAAAATAGGAGCCAGGAACGGATGTGGTTGGCCGTTTTCACTCGCTGGCCACGAACGTGCAAACCTCGCAACGTAGATCGATCCGAGGACGTTGCCATTGCCGCCGCCCTCGCGATTTATCGTACCTTCGCCCAGCACAAGGATCACACCATTGAAGGTCGGATTTCCGTTCATGACCAGGTTGCCGGTAACAATTAAAAGGCCGGCGCCGGCGTCGAGCGTGGCATTACCGTTTACAAATGTGAAAGCCGGCGATGCAGTGGTTCCGGCAATACCGGAGAAGCTCGTATAGTAACGGCCCATACTTCGCGCCACGACCTGCATGTCGTTCAGAAAGGACCGAGTAGCGTCTGCGGTTTGAAGCCAGGAAGGCAAATCGCCGATGGCCACTAATTCCGCCGCAACTTCTTCGACCGTGGCGCCTTTGGTAATGGCGGCGTTCACTACGACCAGATCTGCCGCCGAAGTCACTCCAAACGTTGGTAAGTTCGTTCCGGCGCCCGCGTTATCGTGCCCCGTGTAAAACTTGGCATTGCTATCGCCAATATCCATCGTGATGGTCTGCGGTACAACTTCGTCAGAGCCTCGCAACAAGAGCATTGCGTCTGGTGTAAAATCAAAACTGGTCTTCTGGACGATCATCTCCATGCGCTTGGTTGAGCCCTTTGGTCCATACCCGGTCGCCTGCACCTGAATCCGTTTGGGTCTGTAGGTGGCGTCCCCGTTTCGAATGGCTCCCGTTGGATCGTCCGGATCCATCACCACGACACTATAGCCATAGTTTGCGCCGGATGGTCTAACGAGCCAGTCGTTTCCATAGTTAAGCCACGCGGAGAGCCGTGCGGTCGTGGCCGTATCATTCGCATGGTTTGATTTGGCAGGGTCTACTGCATTACGAAATCCCATCTTGGTAGTGCTGGCGATTCCATTTGGAGCCACGTGCCCGCGGAGCACGTTCAACGTCGCTTCCAATCCCGTCTCTGCGCCGTAATAGGCCTGCAACTCGGCAGTGGCATCGATGGATGTAGTTGCAGACATGCCGCTGGTCAATATTACCGTTCCCGCGACTGCAAGAAGCAGCGTAGCGATTAAGATACTAATGACGAGTGCGGCGCCCTTTTCACCGTGGCGATCCGATCCTGTTCTTGTTTGACGATCCATTGTTGTAGACCTCAATTGGCTCACTTAGAAAGTAATTTGACTCGTATTTCTCAAGACCACATCGGAAACGAGGTCGATGGTCGACTGGGGTTGATAGCCAGGCGATCCGGGCTGACCTAGCGCCGGAAGTATGACACCTACGGTCACCCTGACTTTCCACGCGTTAATAACGGCGCTGGGGGTAGTTGCAACGTCCAGCTCCGTACCGGTGCTGTCAAAATATCGGAGTTGAAAACTATCCAGCCTGTTTGCCAGCACTGTAGTGCCTTCCCGTTGGTCCACCGCGCCCAGAATTGCATCGTAACGGACTAGATAGTGACGATTCTCCGCGTCGTCGTTGTACATCGTGTATTTGATGTCTTCGTCACGATCGCTCACAGACTCGCTGCCTGAAACTGGATTCCCCGCAGCATCACGCGTGTAAGAGTTCAGGTTTGCGCGAAATCTTATCGAACCAGGTCCCGTGTCACCGGGAACGACGCCGTTGTCGATTAATCCGAAGCCGGAGTTGGCAATCTCTCGGGTTACTATGTTGAGTGCACGATGAGCGTCGGCGATTGCATCGGAACGAGTGTCCTCACGAGCTCGCATTCGAAATGACTGTGCCACCAGTGTGCTCGCAATAGAGGCAATGACGACCGTTACCGTCATGGCTATCAGCAGTTCGATGAGCGAAAAGCCGCGTTGGGATTTAAGATTGTCGTTCATTGTTTCTGGTATCCCTTTTAAGCACCGCCGGAATATGGGCCCAGCGCAAACGCGGACCGTTGCACACTTATTTCCACAGTACCCAACGCCCACGGATCACTGCTCAATAATGGCGTCACCTGGATCTTGATTGTCTTGAGCGACGTGGTGGTATTGGTGATTGTCGTCCGCACCGAGTAGGTGCGTCCTGCGCTGGTGACAGTGACAGGCGTGACTGTGGTCGGTGTCGCTGTGAGAGCCGGATCCAGAAAAGTTAAGGTCCGATAATGCTCCATCTGCTGTTGCGCTACCGCCAGCGCTGCCGCGCGATCCCTTGATCCGGTGTTGTTCTTGATCGCATAGGTGAATACGGCGGCGATTCCCAACCCTCCAATCATCATCACCAGAAGCGCTGAGACTGTCTCGAGCAATGTGAAACCTCTCTCCCGACGGTTCTTTACTTGCGATTGCATCTTTTTCTCCTCAACCTGGATCTGTTAGTTGGTCACGCTCAAGCTCACAGACTGCGAACCACAAGGCGTATTAAAGATAAGCGTGAAGTTGCCACGCGTGTTGTTTAGTGACTGAACACTAAAAGTGTTGCCCGAAATCTGCGTGACTGCCAAATTGTTCGGACCACTTGTGAAGGTGACGGCGCCGTTCGGATTGACAGTGAAACTAACACTCCCGCCACTGTGCTTCGCAAAAGTGAATGGACTTGGACTCGTCGTTACTGTGACCGTGCACGGTGTCGGAGTGGGTAATGGAGTTGGATCCGCGACCGGCGTGGGGGTTGGATCGGAGTCCGGAGTCGGAGTTGGTGTGGGTTCTGGGGTTGGCGTTGGCTCATCTATTGGCGTTGGATCCGGGTCAGCGATCGGCGTCGGATCAGCTTCCGGCGTTGGGGTTGGTGTAGCCTCCTCCATGGGGTCCACGGGGGTGGGTGTTGGCGTGGCTGTATTGTTGGCGTTGACGGTTGAACCGGAGTCGATGCCGGTTAATCCGTCTACGTTCACATTCACGTTTGGAATGTCGTCGAGATAAACGTCGCTATCGATTGTAACGTCGCCCGAGCGCGTAACGTCGACAATCCGTTGATCGTTTGGATCATCGCCCCACTGCATGGCGATACTGACTTTGACTTCGGTTAAGGGAAGGTCTACCAATCGTCCACGCCAATCAAACACGAGCGCGATTGGGTCTGTTGCGAAAATCACTCCTGAATCAAGCGTGATGTTCTTAGTCTCCACCGTTCCATCTCCATCGAAGTCCATTTTTACGCGGTAGGTTGTACCGTTTAGAACCTCGATGCCGGCCATCATGTCTGAAGTCATCGGATGGCGTCGAACTGAATCCACTCTCGCCTTTTCGATATAGCTCGCAAGCATTCGAGAGGAGTTCGTTAAACGGATTCGCTGTTTCGCGGAGGCGATTCCCAGAAACGCCAATGCAGAAACAATGCTGACCACGGCGAGGGTGATGAGCAACTGCATCATCGAGAAGCCTTTTTGGGTCCGTGGTTTTCTCCGTCTTTTAATTCTTGTAGTGGCGCTCATCACTCCTCCGATGGCAGAGACTTTAAGGGGCTTGCGGAACTTCCCCGCGAACGAAGGAGCAATGTGTGTGCCAGCTACAGAATGCCCGAGAATTCGGGGATTCTTCGTCAAGAGGCAAGCCTGGTCCATCCCACGCGTTACCAAAAGTAACAGTGAACGGAAACGACTTTCACAATAGAAAGATTAGCCACGTATCAAACGGAGTCCGCTTATCAGTTCATTAGTGTCAATCTGTGGTCGCTTTTTTGGAATCTGGTGGGCTTTGCGACTTTAAGTGAGTTGGTAAATCAGAGAAATCGTCCGCTGCTGCTGCGGTGCCGCACGCCGCGACGTAGTTGGACGGTAAACGCCCCGGCGATCTTCGGATTGTCGGGGCGCGTTTTTAGCCGGAATCGGAGTCATTTTTCATATGTCATTTGACATTTCTCATTCGCCATTTTGGAATCCAGCGCCCGCCTCTGCCTGAAATGACAAATGAAAAGTGTCAAAGGACAAATGAAAAATGATTCAGTTCAACTTCGACGGCGGTTCGTATTCTTCGCTATCTGCCACAGTGCTCTCAGTGTGAGAGAGTTGCATGGTGAGCATTAACGGTTTGTAATCGAAAGCTTTTGGTCCACCGCGCGTGTTCTGTACGAGCATTACAAGGTAATCCTGGTTCTCCCTGAACCTCGAAACACTACCTCGCTGATTCATAATCACGAAAAGCAAGATCTCGCCATTTGCGGCTCTCATCTGGCCAACTAAAGAGCTTGCACCCCCATCAGTCCTGATCAGCGTGCCCGTTTTTGCGATAACGCTGCCACGCCACGCGAGACCAGTGAAGCGATCTTCGAGAGTGCCCGGATCGACGCCCGCTACGGGCATAATTGCTGTCGGTGACAGTTTATGTTTCCGCAACTCCCCGAGCAGCGCCCTATAGATCTTCATCATGGACCGTGGCGAGATTCGATTCACTCCGAGTCCACTTAACGTCGCAATCCTCAGATCGTCCGGCGCAAAGTCCAGATCGCTGATTAAGCGTTGGCGCACCAACTCTGGTCCACCGAGCCTTTCACCGAGGCGATCGGCCATGAAATTATTTGAATAGCACAAGAGTACCTTGAGGATGTCGGCCAGCTTGCTCGACCTTTGTGTCAAAAGCAGCTTCGCAAACGGTGAGACAGGACTAACACTAACTGTGCCCATGACGGTTACGCTCGGCACTGTTTCAAGGCTGGCTCGATCGTTGAGCAATGTTCGTTCGTAGTTCCAGGCCCGCACTGCTTCTGCGTATCGCAGCGCCGCATCGAGTGTGTCGTAAAGGCGATCGCCGGAGCGACGCGCAGAGGCGCCGAAATTCATCGTAAAGCCAGGAGCGACGACAAGATCTCCCGTAACCTGCTTGATGCCCAATTTATTCAGCTCACGCGCCAGCAACACACCATGTTCATAGTTAAACGACGGATCGCGTCCTGAAATGTACAGACTGCCGCTCAGTACGCCGTTGGTTTTGTCGAGCACTCCGTCAGCCCACGCACCCGTAGCAAACCGGTGCTCCGGACCGAGCGTGCGCAATGCAACCAACGCGGTCGCGAGTTTCAATGTTGACGCCGGATTGAACTGTTGGTCCTCAGCCTGTGAGGAGACGAGCTTTCCATCGAGAGTCTCAACCAGCACTCCCTGCACGCCGTAAAGCGGCCGGACCGAGTCGGCGCCGTTGGCAGGTGAAGCTTGCGGCTGCTGTTGGGGCAGCGAGCTTTCGACAGGAATCTGGCCAAACGTATTCGCACAGAGTCCAACGACGAGCACAAAAACAGCGATCAGCCAACGCGCCCTTATCTTATTTGTAAATCTACAAGTCATATCTGGGATTTGTGAGGGAGAGCAACTTTGATGCACGGAAACTGATCGGGGATGTTCAAGAGCTGCCGGGCCAAACCACCAACCATCATAGCCGACTTTTGAGTGGTTGAGGAAATTTGTTCCAGCCACGGATTACACGGATCGGAAAGTCTGACCTGTGTCGAACCGTGTAATCCGTGGCCGACCAAGACCGAAAGACCTAAGTCGTTGACAATGATTCCGACACGCTCATAGAATCGCCATGTTGACAAACTACAGTGCAACGCAATCAAGAACCTGTCACAGTTGAAAGAGTGGTGGCCACTCACCGAGCGCGACGCAAAGAAATTCGGAAGAGGCTCCGTGAGTTTGAAGAAGTTTGGCGCAAGGGATCTGACGCCCGGCTCTGGGAAGAGCTAGCCTATTGTATTTTCACTGCCGGCGCGTCTGCTCGCATGGGACTGAATTCTGTTGCCGCTGTGCGACCGCTGCTTCTTGATGGCGACTCGGATGCGATGACGGCCGCCTTGAAGAAAGTTGGCGCACATCGTTTTCCGTTGGCGCGGCCGCGTTACATTGTTACTACGAGAAACTATTTTCATGCCGACTGCGGCATGGCGCTGCGAAAACGTTTGCGCAGTTTTTCAGATCCATACGAGCGGCGCGATTGGCTGGCCCAGGAAAAGCAAGTCAAGGGGTTGGGCTACAAAGAAGCCAGCCACTTTCTGCGAAATATCGGCGTAAAAGGCCACGCGATTCTTGATAAACACGTGATGCGATGTTTGGCTGAAGTCGGAGTGATCGATACTGCCAAGCCACCTTCAACACGAAGGAAGTATCTGGAGATCGAGCGGCAACTGGTTCGGTTCGCACGCGACATTGGAATTGACTTCGACGAGCTCGATTTGGTTCTCTGGTCCATGAAGACGGGAGAAGTCTTAAAGTAACCGTTGATGCGCGAAGCTGACGATCACTCAGAGGGTGTGAAGCATGCAATGTAATAACAGTAGGTGTCCTTTCCGGATGGCGGCCTTCAGTGTGGCCGCCTTCGTGCTTTGTTTTGCGCTCGCCGGTGCGACTCACGCTGCTTCCGGTTCCGCTGATAAGAAGGCTTACAACAAGGGCCACAAAGCACTGCGCAAGGGCGCCTACCCAGAGGCTGAAAAGATCTTCCGAGATCTACTCGGCAAAGACGCGCACGACATCGAAGCGCGGCTTGGTTTGAGTTTTGCTCTGCTGAAGCAAAGAAGTCTGCAGGGCGCTTACGATAATGCCGCGCGCGTGATCATGCTTGATCCACTGTCGGCGCGTGCCCATGCACTGCTTGGCGCGGCGATCCTGGGTGCTGGTGAGTTTCATCTCTCAGTTGAGGAGTTTAAAACGGCGTTGGCCCTGGACGAAAACGAAGCATTGGCGGTAGCCGGGCTGGCAATGGTCGACTTTTATGAGAATCGTTTGTCGCTGGCGATTTCCGCTCTGCGCAAAGCGGTCAGCCTGGATCCTGATGAGCCTGACTTTATCTTCCACCTGGGACAGGCAGCCGCGCGAAGTGAGAAGTACAAAGAGGCGGCCGATTCATACGAGAGATTCCTCAGGATTGCACCGAAGACCGATGTTGATCGGCGTGCACGAATTCTCGGCCTGATCGACTTTCTCCGGTACCTCGGTCGACAAGGTTCACTGTACGTGCCGAGCGGTGAGCGTTCGTCCGTTTCTTTTGAAGCAACTGACAATCGTCCGATCCTTCAGGTGCGCATAAACGGCCGGAAGGAACCGCTGCGCTTTGTGCTCGATACGGGATCAGGCATGTCTGTAATATCAGAAGAGACGGCCAAACGTCTCGGTATAAGATCGGTGGCGAAAGGCGGCCTCGCGCGCGCGGTTGGCGGCGGAGGAAAGTTTGAAATTGTTTATGGCTTTGTCGACTCGATTGAGATTGGCACGGTCAAGGTTGAAAACGTACCTGTCTACATTAGAAAGTTCTTCGACAACCACATTCCGGTGGATGGGTATCTTGGGCTTGCAGTGGTCCAGAGGTTTTTGGCATCGATTGACTATGGCACGAGGCGCATGTCTTTGGTCCGACAGAACCAGACTGACGTGGTTGAGAGTTGGACCGCAATCCGGCGTCCGGAAGGGTTTCAATCGCTTGCCCCTGTTTCGCCAAACGACGGCGCGGTCGAAGTTCCGTTGCGAACCACTTCAAGCGGGTTTTTGAGTGGAGAAGTTGGTCTCGACGGCTTCGACAAGAACGTCAACTTCATTATTGATACGGCGGCGAGTATCACCGTAGTTTCGGAAAAGCTTTCTCAGGAGGAGCAGCTCTTGGACCTGCTTCAGCCGTCGAAGATGCGTGTCTTTGGAGCAGCGGGTATAACGGAAGATGTGAAACTTCTGCAACTGCCGAGATTGAGCCTTGGTCTTAGCAGTCTCGAAAAGATCAATGCTGCGGTTCTTGATATGGAACCTGTAAACGAGACTGCGGGGTTCACTCAGAGCGGAATTTTAGGTGGTAATTTCCTGCGGCATTTCCGCGTCTATTTTGACTTTGCAAGGGGGGCAATGCGTTTGGAACCTTTGAATCAGAAACCCAAGAGCGTCGAGAGTATCAATCCGGAAGTGGTGTCAACTCCATGAAACAGGGCCTTTATCTGGAGACATCGGTGATTGGCGCCTACCTGGATAATGGAGAGCCATTTCGTCGCGACCTGACGATCAGATGGTGGGAGCACGAGATGCCCGACTACCGCACGACCATTTCACCGTTGGTGTCATCTGAACTTGGTCGAGTGAAAGAGCCGCATCGAAGTTCGTATCTGAAACTGATTCGCGATCTCGAACAAGTCGATCTTACTGAAGAGGCGGCCATTCTGGCGGACGGTTACATCTCGCGAGGCATTTTTCATCGCAAGTACATTGCCGATGCGCTGCACGTGGCGATTGCTTCGTGTCACAAGATCGATTATCTGGTGACGTGGAACTTTGGCCATCTTGCAAACGTGCGCAGGCAGGCACGAATACGTTTGTTCAATACGGCCGCCGGTTTTTATGTACCGATGATAGTGACTCCGGAGTTTCTTGTGTCGGAAGCAACGGAGAAGGTTAGTTGATTGCCAATTGCCAATTGTCGATTTGAATTGATTTATTACGAGTAACAATCGGCAATCGCAAATCGGAAATGCCATATGTATCGTCGCCCAAAATTCTTAGAAGTCTTGCACGAGATCCGCGAAGAAATGTCGCGTGAGGCTGATTACGATGTGGATCTGTTTGCAGAGATGGTGAGGTCTGGAATGCAACCGTCGCATGGACCGCAACGCGTCATCCGCGGCTTCAGAACGCGCGCTCCTCGCGCCGAGAATGGAAATGGAAAGCCGGTAAAGCATAGACAGCGAAAGCGCAGCGCGCAATAATGTTGTCCGTTGATCTTTGCGCTTTGTACTTGGTTCTTTGTACTCATGCGTAGTATCTATCAGTAATACGAACACCAGGAACAAAATACAAAGCACCAAGCACTAAGTACCAAAATAATTATGAACCCAACTTTTGAAACGATCGGATTGGAGGTTTCGAGCGAGAAAGCCTTTAACTATCTCGCCGAACGAGCAGGGGACCAGGGTGAGCCCACACAACTCAGCAGGCGCGGAGCTGTCTTACACGGCCGCTGCTGGAAACTCGGAGAAGGGCTCGAGGTCTGGACCGTGCTTTATGAATCGGGTAGCGGCGATGTCTTTTATGCCGATTGCCGTCCGGGGTTTCGTGCTCGTTACATCCAAACGATCGCGCCATGGGCTTTGACTGAATACGACGAAGAAGGCGAGGCCGTGATCCACGGGTTTCGCGAAGGAACCGATTGCGAGGTCCTCTTCGAATTGCAAAACCTGACGGAGGTTGGACCAGGCGGCTTTGGCGCTCAGGAGTTGCACGTCGGTCTTTGTGGGCTCGCCTATCGCGCGCGGGTGCGGCGAGGTAAGACAAAAACGCGCTGGATGCCGCTGGAGAAAGCCGCGCCCGCCAGGGCGGCGCATGAGAACGACTGGAGTTTGTCGGGTCGCGTCATCGCTTTCAAGCCCTTGAAAAACCCGCTTTCCGGAGGCGAACTTTTCTGGATTCACCTCGATCTGGAACGCATCAAGCTCGAAGTTTTAGTCAATCAACGCGCGTTGCGCGGCGACACGCTGACTGTCGGGGCCACGCTCGACGCGGAGGTTTGGCTTCAGGGACATGTGCTTGACGAACATGCTCTGCGTTCACGTTATGAGGGCGTCGATTATGCTTGCGCGCGCGCGAGTTTCTGGACCAGCCTCAGAAGGAGAAACTAGAGAGCATTGCCAATTGCCAATTGTCGATTGCCGATTCAATGAATCCGTCAAATTGGCAATTGGCAATTGGCAATCGGCAATGTTATGAGACGCATCATTGTCGTTATTCTTTTAGCCCTCACACTGCTTCTCGCTGTTTTCGCTTTCAATCGTTATTGGATTCACCGCTTCGACCCATTAATCGCAAGGCAAGCTTCTATCTATCGCGTTGATGCGGACCTCGTCTGGAGCATCATCTATGAAGAGACTTACTTCAGTCCGTGGAAGACCGGCAGGGATGGCGAGATCGGTTTGATGCAGGTAACGCCGACGGTGGGCCGTGAGTGGGCCACCGAAACGGGAATGCGCGAACTCGAACGACAGATGGCTACCGACCCCGAGAGTCTCCTGCGCGATCCGGAGCGCAACATTCAGATCGGCTGCTGGTACCTGGAAAAGATTTACGAGCAGTTTCAGGATGCGCCGGAGGCCGAGCTGAGAATGATCGCCGCTTACAATGCAGGACCAAGCCGCGCCGTTGAGTGGAGCCGGCCTCAAGAGCCCGGAAGTGTCCAGTCGGGCGCGGAGTTCATTAATCGAATCGACATTCCCTCCACGAAGGCGTATGTGATTTCGATCATGCAACGCTACCGGCAGGTCAAGAGTTCAAGATCATCGAGAGCCACGGATTAACGCGGATTTCGCAGATCGGTGTTATCCGTGACAGGTCCGTGGTTGTATTTATGACGAATATCTATTCCTCGCGTTGGGTCGTTCCCGTTTCAAGTTCACCGATCGAGAACGGTGCCGTGGCAGTGAAAGGCGAGCGCATCGTTGGAGTCGGTAGTCGCGCCGAGATCGTCGAGAGGTTTCCAGAGTTTCGTTTCGAAGATCTCGGTGAGACAGTTATCCTGCCGGGACTCATCAATACTCATACTCATCTTGAGCTCACTGCGTTGCGCGGTTACCTCGAAAACGAGGAAACTGATTTCTTTGCGTGGCTCAGAAAACTCACCATCGCACGACTCGAGGTCTTAACTCCGGATGATATTCGCGTTTCTGCCGTCTGGGGCGCATGCGAAGCGGTGCGGGCCGGAATCACGTGTGTGGGTGACGCAAGCGATGCGGCACCGATTAGCATGCAAGCCCTTAGTGATGTGGGAATGCGAGGAGTTGTTTACCAGGAATCGTTCGGACCAGATCCTAAACTGGTCGTCGAGAATTTTGAAAAACTCAAAGCGAAGATTCATGAGCTTCGGACAATCGAGAGCAATCTTGTGCGCGCAGGTGTTTCGCCACACGCGCCTTACACGGTTTGCGGACCTCAGCTCGAGCTGATCGCGGAGTTGGCCCAGAGCGAAAGGTTGCCATTGATGATGCATGCCGCAGAGTCGGTCGCAGAAGATCTGTTCTTGCGAGAAGGCATTGGGCCGTTTGCGGAAGGATTGGCAAGACGCTCTATCGATTGGAAAGCGCCACGAGTTTCAACAATCGAGTATCTGAAGCAGGTTGGCATACTCGACACGCGTCCACTGCTGGCGCACTGCATACGAGTTGACGACGCCGATATCGAAACATTGCGAGAGACGCGATCGAAAGTGGCTCATTGTCCGAAGTCAAATGCGAAGTTAGGTCATGGGCGATCGCCTTTCGCGAAGTTTATCGACTCGGGTGTTGCAGTAGGTCTGGGAAGCGATTCAGTTGCGAGCAACAATACGTGCGACATTCTTGAAGAGGCGCGGTTTGCGACGCTGTTGTCTCGGGCAGCGTGCGTGGATCGCGTGATCAGTTCAAAAGATGCGCTGGAAGCAGGTACGCTGGGCGGTGCTCGTTGTTTTGAGCTGGAAGGTAAAATTGGTGAGTTGAGGGAGGGCGCCCAGGCTGATTTGGCCGTTGTGTCATTAACAGGGGTGCATCAGATTCCAGACCACGACCCGGTCGCGACATTGATCTTTTCCTCTTCCGCGCGTGATGTGATTTTAACCGTAATAGCCGGGCGTGAGGTTTTTCGCGATGGACGAGTTACAACCGTCGATGAAGATCGATTGCGCGCACGCATGGGAGAGACTGCTCAAAAGCTTTGAGCTTGGTTCAGGGCTTAGTGCTTTGTTCCCGGCGGTATTTCAGACAGTGCCAAAGGCGCGGCAGATAGTAGCCAGGGGTGAAGCGCGGAGTGTAGCGGAGTGCGTAACCCCTGGATCAGTTAAGGAGAGTAGCTCCCAGCCCCGCAGGGGCGACAGAACAGTCAGTCGGCTGCTGAAGCCATCAGCCAGCCCTCGTTCTGCCGCCTCTCCGGGGCTCACTATCTTTTTTGGAATTTAACCAGGGGTTACGCACTTCGCTGCGCTTCGTGCTCCACCCCTCGCTACCTTCTGCCGCGCCGCTGGCGCTAGTTGCTCAAAGTTTTTCGACTCAGGGACGACTTTTGTGCAAAGCCCTGCAGCACCAGGAACGCACAAGCACCACCAGGGACTAAGAACAGATCACAAAGTCACACGGACGCTGCAATAGCTTCGTCAAAGATTTCCAGCGCGACGTCGACATTCTCTTTGGTAACTATTAACGGTGGTGACCAGCGGATCGTGTTGGTCCCGGCGCCGAGAATAATCAAACCACGCTCGAAACACGCCACCTCGACACGATCACGCAGCTCAGGCGCAGGCTTAAGTGACGCTTTGTCCGTAACAAACTCCACTCCAAGCATCAACCCCATACCACGCACATCACCGATACAATCGTGCTTCTGTTTAAGTCGTTCCAACCCGGCTTTAAGATAGTCGCCCACCTCGGCGGCGTTCTTTACCAACCCACCTTCCAGCAATTCAATTGTCTTTAACGCCGCTGCGATGCAAACAGGATTGCCGCCGAACGTCGAAGCATGAGCGCCTGGTTCCCAGTCCATAATGTCCGCGCGCGAAACGCAAGCACCGATGGGCAAACCCGAACCGATTCCTTTCGCAGTGCAAACGATATCCGCCTGAACATCGTAATGCTCACACGCGAACATCTTGCCCGTGCGACCCATTCCCGACTGCACTTCATCAACAATCAACATGATCCCGTGCTGATCGCAAATGCGTCTCAGGCCCTTCAGGAAACCTTTCGGCGCGGGCACGTAGCCACCCTCGCCCTGCACTGCCTCTACTACTATTCCGGCGACTTCTTCAGGCGGAGTCGTTGTTTTGAACAAGCGTTCCTCGATCCAGTTAAGTGCGCCCTGACTCGCTCCACCATCACCACAGTCAGCAGCACTGAAGGGATTGCGAAACTCATTTGGATAAGGCACGTGAACAACATCGAGGGCTTGTCGTTTGAAGCCCTTTCGCTGTGCGACCTTGGACGATGTCAGTGAAAGTGAGCCCAATGTTCGTCCATGAAAGCTGTTGAAGAACCCGATGAACTTTTCGCGACCGGTCGCATGCATCGCGAGCTTCAGAGCAGTTTCAACGGCTTCAGTACCACTGTTAGCAAAGTGGGTCCGAGTTGGAGACTTGACGGGAACAATCGCATCGAGCTTCTCAGCGAGTTGCGGCATGTGACGGTAGTAGTAGTCAGTGCCGCACATGTGAATCAGTTGTGCTGATTGTTCCTGGATGGCTTTGACAACGTCCGGATGGCAGTGTCCCGTCGAACAGACTGCAACGCCGGCGTTGCAATCCAGAAAAATGTTCCCGTCAACGTCTTCAACCCAAACTCCGCTGCCGCGCTCGGCGACTAGTTTAAAGGACGGTCGAGGGTAAGCAGGGTTAACAAACTTTGTATCAGCTTCAATGATCTTCTTGCCGTTGGGACCCGGCAGCGCCGTCTTGATCTCCGGGCGCTTCGGTGGTGCGATTACGCTGGTAGACATTTTTTACTCCCTTGTCAGAAAGGCCAATAGAACGGTTCGAACGAACCGGTGATGATCTTTAATCGACTGTAATAAGACAAGACGACTAGTCCGCGAAGAGGTTCGCGCGAGATTCCAGTGGGCGATAATGTAAAGGCTGCGGGTTAAACATGGCCCTTTTTGAACGCAGGCAATTCTAGCATTGAGCCGGTGGAAGTTGCCAGTTTGTCTCCCGCAAAGGCGCAAAGGCGCAAAGAAAGCCTATCGAGCTGATATTCCTTTGTGTCTTTGCACCCTTGTGCGGTAGTGATGCAGTCATGATTTGGCCGCGATGGGCATCGGGTCATTACCGTAACGAATTGGATGATCGGGGCCTTAGCCCGACCGTAAGGGAGGGCTCTGCCTTTACGCCGCTAACCAATGAGCCCTCCCTTACGGTCGGGCTAATGCCCCGATCATCAATCGGTACTGACCCGACCCAAGATAAAAACGGTTGACCCCGACCCAAGATCAAAACGGTTATGTCAAACTGCACCCACTACCGCTTTGCGCCTTTGCGGGAAAAACCATTCTCTATTAAAGTATTCCCAAAATTCCGATCCTGCCTGCGGAGATAACAACATGAATAAGATTTACGAAAAGAATGCCATTCGTGTGAAACGAAGCCTGTTTGCTTTTGCGTTGGTGGCCGCCGTTCTTTCATTGGCCGCGGTCGCTCCATTCCTGCATCGCACCGGTGCGCAGAGCGTTACGGCGCCGAGCGGGTCTGCAAGTGCGGCAACACGCTTATCGTCCGATACCAAAATTGCTTATCCAGAAAGCAAGAAGGTCGACCAGGTTGACGACTATTTCGGCACAAAAGTGGCCGACCCATACCGTTGGCTTGAAGACGAAACCTCCGCAGAAACAAAAGCCTGGATTGAAGAGCAAAACAAGGTGACCTTCGCTTACCTTGACAAGATTCCTTATCGCGAAAAACTGAAAGATCGTTTGACCCAACTCTTCAATTATCCGCGTATCTCCGCGCCGTTTCGTCGTGGTGACACTTACTTTTTTACGAAGAACGACGGGCTGCAGAATCAGAGTGTTTACTACATTCAAAAGGGTGTGAATGGCACTCCTGAAGTTTTTCTCGACCCAAACAAGTTCTCCGGCGATGGCACTTCTGTTTTGCGCACCTTCTCACTCTCGAAAGACGGGAAGTATCTCGTCTACGGTATCTCCCAGGGCGGTTCTGACTGGAGTACGCTCAGCGTCATGGAAGTGGATTCACGCAAGAAGCTGGCTGACGAAATCAAGTGGTTGAAGGCATCAGGTGTTTCGTGGCAGGGCGATGGCTTTTACTACAGCCGCTATCCCGAGCCGGAGAAGGGCAGGGAACTCAGCAGCAAGAACGAATTTCAGGCCGTATACTTCCATAAAGTCGGTATGCCCCAGTCAGCCGATGTCTTGATTTACGAAGATAACGAAAACGCACAACGTTTTCAGAATGTCGGCACTACTGAAGATGAGCGTTTCGCGATTCTCTCGATCTCCGAACGCGGCAAAGGCAAAAAAGGGAACTCACTCTTCTACAAAGATCTGTCGAAGCCCAAATCGAAGTTTTCTCCCATCGTTGCGGATATTGGCGACGACAACTTCGGTGTGATTGACAACGTCGGCGACAAATTCCTGATCCGCACCAACAGAAACGCGCCCAACGGGCGCGTCGTGCTCGTCGATCCAAAAAATCCAGACGAGAAAAACTGGCAGGACGTTTTGCCCGAACGAGAAGAACCTTTGCAGGGCGCCGGCACGGCCGGTGGCAAACTATTCGCCTCGTGGCGAAGAGATGTTACGACCCGTGCGTACGTGTTCAGTCTCGAAGGTAAGCTCGAGAACGAAGTGATGTTGCCGGGTCCCGGAACCGCAGGCGGTTTTGGTGGCCGGAACGACGACAAGCATGTTTTCTACAGCTTTACCTCGTTCAATTTTCCGCCAACCATTTACAAGTACGACATCGCGACCCAAAAATCGTCGGTCTTTCGCACCGTAGACATTCCCGGATTCAAACCTGAGAACTACGAAACCAAACAGGTCTTCTACGAAAGTAAAGACGGCACGCGAGTGCCGATGTTTCTGGTCTACAAGAAGGGCCTCAAACTCGATGGAAACAATCCGACACTGCTTTATGGATACGGCGGCTTCAATGTTGTAACTGCGCCGGCATTCAGTTCACTGCGACTGGCTCTGCTCGAACAGGGCGTGGTCTATGCTTCGGCAAACATACGCGGCGGCGGCGAGTATGGCGAGAAGTGGCATGAGGCTGGAACAAAACTGAAGAAGCAGAATGTCTTCAACGACTTCATAGCTGCAGCCCAATGGTTGATAGCAAACAAGTACACGTCTTCGAGCAAGCTTGCGATTCAGGGTGGTTCGAATGGCGGATTGCTTGTTGGGGTGGTCTCGAATCAACGTCCCGAACTGTTTCGGGCTGTAGTGGAACAGGCGGGCGTGATGGACATGCTGCGCTTCCAAAAGTTTACGATTGGTTGGAACTGGATTGCCGATTACGGCTCGAGTGAAGCCAGCGAGGCTGAATTCAAAGCGCTCTATGCGTACTCACCGATTCACAACGTGAAGCCCGGCGCGAAGTATCCGTCAACGTTGATTACAACCGCCGATCACGACGACCGGGTAGTTCCGGCGCACAACTATAAATATGCGGCTGCGATGCAGGCGGCGCAGGGAGGTCCAAATCCGATCCTGATTCGCATCGATACAAAATCTGCTCACGGCGCGAGCAATACGACGAAGGCGATCGAGCAGACGCGAGATATTTATGCGTTTTTGTTTGAGAATCTAGGGGTGGACTACAAGTAAGCCGCTGGCTCTTGGTTTGAATAGAGCCCATTGCGGTCACTATTGCGAATTTCGAAATGCGAATTGCGAATTTGGGCGCTCCTCGCGGGTCGTAAATTCGCAATCGGCAATTTCGAAATTCGTAATTCTACCAGGTCCTTCGAATCGGATGCGCCTCGGTATTGAAAATCACCTTATCAAAATCGAGTGCGCTCGGCGGTGAGAACAGAAGGTAGAAGTATTTGAAAGTCTCCGCGAAAAGAAAACTCTGCATCGAGTCGGTCTTCTCCTTAGTAACCACACTCTTGAGCGCCGCGTAACCATCGTCAGTTCTGCAGTACTTCACAAAGTCTCTCCAAAGCTTCTCACCCATGATCAGGTATTTCGGGTTTTTAGTGTAGCGATAGAGATAGTAGGTGGATTCGACGATCTCCGGGCGCAAAGGATAGCCCGGTGATATGATCTTTCGCGCGCGATAATCAAACACTTCAGGCTCGATGCCTTCATGATTCCACATTCTGAACGATGAATCCTGCAAGCGCTCTGCGCGTTTCAAATCGCCTGACAACGCAAGCACCGCCGGAAAGAATGCGTCCAGCGCGCCATAGATCGTCGCTCCTCGCTTGCCGGTGTTCATGTCCGCATGGCCATACCACAGTTCCAAACCAAGCTCACCACGATATTCGTCTGCGAGGTACTTGTTGATCGCGGAAATGCTTTGGTCCCACATGCGTTTGCAATCCTGGTCGCCGAATAGCAACGAACATTTCAAAAGATATTCGTAATAGCTATCGATAGCTCCGCTGATGTGACTGTCAGTGTTGGTCCACTCGCCGGTCTCGACATTGATCCATTCACCGACAAGACCGATCTTTGAGCGCCGGCTAAAGGTTTCAACGAGTGCGCGTTTTGCCTTTTCATAAAAGATCGGTTTGCCGGTGAGCTTGCTGAGCGCGCCAAACTCGATAATCAATGTTCCCGTTTCCGCAGGATTACTTAGCGGTTTACTCACTTTGCCTGTCTTCAGGTTGACGTAGCGATACGGCAGACCGGTTGGCGAGTTAAAGACTGGCAACAGTCGATTGCCAAGGTCTTCAGCAAGACTAAGGAACCGCTTATCGCCTGTGAGTTGGTAACTGGTGAGCAAGCCTCCGAGAAGCCTGATCGTGACCTCGAAGTTCTGAACCTCGATGTCTTTATCGAATGAGAGATTGTCGAGGATGTACTGCTTTGTAGCCGCGGCCTCGTCGTCCATCTCCATGATGATCATCGTGTCGAGCGAATCGACAGCGGTCATCAGGAGTGGTTGCTGATACCAATCATGATGGGTTTTCGAAAGCGGTTTCAGATCATCATGGCCCCAGGCGTATTTCTTGTAGCCATTCCACGCGTGGAGAAACTCCGCTCTTACTTCAGCGGCGAGTTTCCTGTTTGGCTGCTGCGCGGAGATGGTTAGGGGCAGGAGCAGGAGCAGGAGCAGGGGCAGGATTGGGATTTTGATCATGGTGTTTGAAATATTGACCCGGCGCTACCGCGGGCGGTTCTGTTTAGATCCCGTTTCGGAAAGTGGGAATTATAGCCGTATTGAACCTTTAACTGATTCGACAATCGAAAATCGCAGGAATGCTAAGATCCGGAGTTCAAATCTCATAACTCTGTTCTTTCAGCCTCTTCATGTACAAATTTATAGTTTCGTGCTACTACTGGCCAGCCGGAGAGCGCGGCCTCCGGCTTCGGGCCTTAATAATAAAGAGACAGTTTGAGGAAACTGGGAAGGGTCTCAATTACTCGACGATTGGAAGACTGACCAGCTTGGATAAGCTCGCTTCATCAATTGAACGCCGGAGATTGCGCAGGCTCAAGGTGAAATGCGAGGTAGAGCTGGTCGCTGGTCTGTCTCTTTTAGACAACGACGTCCAGAACTCCGACTCGTCTCTCGTCTTACTTGGCCGGACCCACGACCTCAGCGCGGCGGGTCTTGGTTTGGTCCTTCCGTCAACAATCATCGATGAAAGATTTTGCAGTGGTTCGAACCGGCTGAATCTGTCTCTGCATGCGCCTGGCGGCGTAATTGGTCTCGAGGTAACCCCGGTAAGGTGCGAACGGCTCACTGGTCCATACTGGGGCCACGGTTATCTGCTGGGCACCAAAATCACCCAGGTGGACGATCGAGCGCAGTTTGAGCGGTATCTCGAGGCTCTTTCGGGTACAAACCACAGATTACACAGATAACACAGATTAATCTGTGTAATCTGCGGATGACAGAAAATCTTTCGTTCGTTTGTCTTTCGGCGATTTAGCACTTCTTCCGTTGGTCCATGCTCGACGGCTTTTTGTGACTTTTTGTGGCAAGCGAGTGGGGATTCTAACTGCTGATGGCCTTTAGGTCCAATTTCCGGCCGGCAGGTCGACTTGTCGTTGCAAAGCGGCGTCGGGTACATTTGTGCTTCGCTTGGTCAACCATACAAACAGAGGCCCCATAAATGTGTACCGATCGCAGAGACTTCCTACGCTTGTCCGCAGGTATGGCTGGAGCAACACTGCTCGGCAGTTCATTGGTCCATGCCCACGAGGAATCGCACCTGGAATCGTTAGCGCCGCAGCAGGGATCACAACCCGAACCCATTCGACGTTTGCGTAGTATGACGGAGAACGTCGTTCCCATCACGCTCGAAGAGCGCAAAGGCCGCATTGAGAAAGCGCAAAGGTTAATGCGCGAGAATCGCGTCGACGCGATCTACATCGAACCTGGCAGCAGCATGTTCTATTTCACCGGTATGCGCTGGGGCACAAGCGAAAGAATGTTTGCGGCAGTGATTCCCGCTCGCGGCGAGGTCGCGTGGGTGTGTCCGAAGTTTGAAGAAGAGCGCGCGCGCGAACGCATACGAATGGGCACAGACATACGCACCTGGGAGGAAGACGAGAGTCCTTACAAGCGAGTCGCCGAGATACTAAAAGACCGCGGCGTGCGTACCGGAACAGTTGGCATTGAAGAACGTGTGCGGTTCTTTCTATACGACGGGATTCGACTTGCCGCACCCGCTTTGAAGTTTGTGAATGCGACACCGATTACCGCCGGCTGCCGCATGTTCAAGTCGCCGGCGGAACTTGCATTGATGCAAATTGCAAACGACATCACGATCGTTGCTTACAAGGCCACTCGCGAAAGCATGACGGAAGGAATGACGCAGGGGGAGTTTGCCGGAAACTGCTCGGCAGCTTTTCGTGCACTTGGTTCATCAGGCGGAATATTCGTGAGCTTTGGAAAGTACACGGCGTTTCCACACGGTAGCAGCACGCCTCAACGTTTGAAAGAGGGCGACGTCGTTTTGATGGACGGTGGTTGCAGCATCGACGGTTATCAGTCAGACATCACTCGCACCTTCGTGTTTGGCAAACCGACCGATCGGCAACGCCAGATCTGGGATCTCGAACGGAAAGCACAGGATGCGGGATTTGCAGCAGCGAAAGTCGGCGCGCCGTGTGAGGCTGTCGATGCTGCCGCACGCAAAGTGATTACCGATGCTGGTTTTGGTCCAGACTACAAGGTGCCCGGCCTGCCGCATCGCACTGGACACGGAATTGGTCTTGACGGCCACGAATGGACCAACTTTGTGCGCGGCAACAAGACGCCGATCCAGCCCGGAATGTGTTTTAGCGATGAACCAACAGTCGTGATCTACGGTGAATTTGGAATTCGTTTGGAAGACTGTTTGTACATCACTCCGGATGGTCCAAAGTTTTTCACTAAGCAGAGCGCGTCTATTGACGAACCCTTTTAAGCCATCGGATTTTCACAAATAAACACAGATTGAGTGTCAGTTTGATCTGTGTCACGGCAGTTCCTGGTTGCTCATCAGAAAATCAAGCCTGGCCAAATCCCAAAAACATGGAAATTATCCAGACAAGGACAAAAGCGCCGACGGCGACGGCGGCACTTAAAAGATAGATCAGCGATGTTTCGATAAGCTCGGAAGTCTTTTTTTCGTCGATCATGGGGAGATTCCTCGTTTTGGATTATCTCTGCGTCAACTCTGCGAACTCGGCGCCTCGGCGGTGAATGTGCACCTTAAATCAGGTTAACCGCAGAGGCGCAGAGATCGCAGAGGTGGCGCAGAGTTAGTGCTTGCATTACAATCACTCCGCTGAACGAATTGTCTAACCAAAACTTGTTTTAGAGCTTTCTCGAGCGCCTAATCTTAGGTTTGCAGTGCTCGGCAAGTCCTCAGGCGGCACTCAAGAATTCCTCAAAGATATTTCTCAAGGCCGGTTTTATGGGTCAACAGGACAATCGCAGTTATGAATTCGGTCGTTTCCGCCTCAAAATCGCGGAACGCGTCCTGTTGCGTGAAGGCGAACCCGTTCCGCTCACTCCGAAAGTATTCGACATACTTGTCACCCTCGTAGAAAACGGCGGGCAGGTCGTGGCCAAAGACGATCTAATGAAGAGAGTCTGGCCAAACACCTTTGTCGAGGAAGGAAATCTCACTCAAAACATCTCGCTTTTGAGGAAGGCACTCGGCGAAAGCCCTGGTGGAGTTCAGTTTATTGAGACTGTCCCACGTCGCGGATACCGCTTTGTTGCGAAAACGAGCGAGACCTGGGACGACGAGGCCCACTCGACGGCAGGCAATGGTCACAAAGAACGCGCACTTTCGTTCGAGACGACCCCTGAAAACAAGATAGCCTCAACGCCGCTTGTTCTAAAAGACACGAGTAAACTTGCCAGTATCAAGAGAACTCCGGTATTCGCTCTGCTCGCCGGTGTCGTAGTCGTCGGCATTATCGGTCTGGTGTATTTCACTGGTTGGGGTAAAGCGGAAAACGACTCCGCGATTCAATCGATCGCAGTCTTACCGTTTATCGACGAATCGGCCGACCCTGACGCCCAATATATTAACGACAAGATCGCTGAAAGCCTGATCAATAGTCTTTCCAAACTGCCACAGCTACGCGTCGTTCCGCGTAGTGTTGTGGCGGGTTACAAAGGGAAGGAGATCGACCCGCGCAAGGTTGGCCAGGAGCTAAACGTTCGCGCCGTGGTCACGGGCCGAATGCGTCGTCATGGCGACATCATCAGTATTCAGGCGGATCTTATCGACCTCGAGAATGTCGCGCAGCTCTGGGGCCAACATTACGATCACAAACTTTCTGACGTTCTTTTGGTCCAGGACGACATCTCGCGCGATATCTTCGAGAACCTGCGCTTGAAGTTGAATGTCGAGGAAAAGAAGCAGCTCGAAGCTTATCGACTGTATCTCAAAGGTCGCAACGCGTGGAACAAGAGAACCGGCGATGCTCTGCAACAGGCGATCGAGTTTTTCAATCAGGCAATCGCAATCGATCCAAATTACGGTGCCGCATATGCCGGACTGGCTGACTGTTACAACATGCTCGTCGTTTATGGCCGGTTGCAGCCAAAAGAAGGATTTCCAAAAGCGAAGGAAGCTGCCTTAAGGGCGCTCGAGATCGACGAGAGTTCCGCCGAGGCCCACACCTCGATGGCCTTTATTAAGTTTCGTTGGGAGTGGGATCGCAGCGCGGCCGAACGTGAATTTCAAACAGCGATCAAACTCAAGCCCGCCTATGCCCCGGCGCATCAGTGGTACAGCTCATACCTCGCAGCGGTTGACCGTTTTGACGAGGCAATTGCGGAGGCAAAACGAACAGACGAGCTGGAACCGCTTTCGTTCGTGGCCAGTTCACATCTTGGCTGGATCTACTATTTATCAGGACAGAACGACAAAGCGATCGAGCAGTGCCGGAAGATCCTCGATCTCGATCCGAGTTCATTTCCGGCTCGTCGTTATCTCGGCCTTGCTTATGAAGCAAAAGGAATGTATGCGGAGGCCATCGCTGAGTTTCAGACGGGCGTGAAGCTTTCCGGCAGTCCGCTGATGCTTGCGCTACTTGGTCATGCTTACGCAGTCTCAGGAAAAACCGCAGAGGCGAAACAAGTCCTGAACGACTTGCAACAGTTGCAAGGGCAACGCTATGTCTCGCCATACACAGTGGCAGCGATTCATGCCGGACTCGGCGATCATGATCAGGCGTTCAAATGGCTGGATGCGGCAGTTGAGGCACGTGATATCTGGTTAATGAATCTTAAGGTCGACCCGGTGTTTGCGAAGCTGCATTCGAATCGACGCTTCACCGATCTCCTCGCCCGCCTCCGCTTACGACCGTAACGCCCGATTAACGCTGAAAATGAAGCAACCCTTCTGGGCTGGAATTATCGAACGCCTTCGGCGTTTCGTCCTTAATTCAAAGTCCACCAGGACTCACGATGTCGGTGGTGTTCTAATCTGAAAATCTTCTCTGTGTAATCTCTGCGCGCCTCTGCGGTGATCCCCAGGTAAAAACAAATAAACCTCAGAGGCGCAGAGGACCGCAGAGATTACGCAGAGAGGGAATCACGCCACATCCAACTTCGGCGTCTATATTGGACACAGTCAGTACCGTAACGCGGTAGCGTCGGGTCTGAGTTGCGCCTGGTTCCACCATGAATTAAGAGGGAGATTGACCGAGGAATGGCAAAAACCGCCAATGAAAATTTCTTGCATCTTGATCGCGATTCGTCTAGTGTGTCGCCTGAAAAAGCACGTGGGGTCGCCTCGCTCTGATTTCAGCCTTCAGCGGAGTCGCATAACTGAAAGACTAGGAAGGTTTTTCGGTCTAACAAAGGCGCAGAGTAATTCTTTAGTTCTCTTTGTGGCTTAGTGCGGAAAAAACCTTCCTGAGGAGTACGAACATGAAAAGCTTATCCCTGATGTTGGTGTCGTTAGTGTTGGTAGCGATGTTCTCAGCGGCAACGTACAACAACACGTTGAGCGGAGCACAAACTGCCGGCCTCGACGCGGACGGCATCACCCTCAATCTGACGGCAAGTGGTGACCTGCCGGGAATGAGCAAGGTGACGCTGCAACGAGATGGTCAGAACGTAGTCGGCGGCAGTTGGCGCATGACCATCCTCCCGCAGAATGCAAACGCGTCCTCGAACGAACGAGGTGAACTGATCGGCGTCATAACTGGCGGCACTTTGAGTGCGAGCGCCGAAGGGACGCTCAACTCGGCTTCTTCCGTCCAGATAGTAATGCAAGGTGGCACAGGTGAGTTCGGCTCAGTAACAACCGGCAATGCCATCATGAGTATCTCGGCAAATGGAGAGAACCCCTCGCAGTTAAACGGCACAATCGTTCTCAATTTCTAACTCTCTCTGATCTCTGCTTGTCTTTGCGTCCCTAACATTAAGAAGGGCGTTTCCAGGGTCGCAATTGGGCGCGCTGGCTTCTGGTTGTTTGGATCGTGTTCCACATCGTACTGAGTGCTTTACACTCTGCATTCCAGTTGTTGGTGCATGTCCTCATCTTTTCGGTAATTCTCTATTTCCTATTCCGCCGTCAAGCATCGTCTTACTTCTTCTGCAACACTTGAGGTTCAAACTGCATCAGTCCTTGAGGTTCGCGAAATCGACATCGGTCGACTCTTCGAGTTATCATCACTTTGGTTCAACACAGAGAACGAAGTCCAAAACAACCTCAGCACTTCAAATCAGGAGGATTCTATGCGTTACGTTACTGCATTAGCCTTTGCCATCGTTGCTGTTTTGTTGGTTCCGAGCGCCAACTTCTCTCAGGGCGGACAGATGGAAGCTTCCCGCAGCATTGCCGGAGGCGGAATCTCCGTTCCTGGTTGGACCGGAAAGATCGACGCCAAAGAAGAAGCTGCTGGAATGACACTGAAGCACGCGAAGTTTGAAAAGGTGGGCGAGGCCCTGCACGTCACCACCGGTCCGGCAGTCACTTACTGGAATCCTGAGCACAAAGCGACCGGAGACTACACCGTCTCAGCTACATTTAAGGAACCGAAGTACATGAACCTTAATAACCATCCGCATCCTTACGGGTTGATGATTGCGGGTAACGATCTGGGAACGGAACAGCAGAGCTACTTGTACTGCGCGGCTTATGGCAACGGCAAATTCATCGTTCGCGGATTTGGACCAGAGCCATTTCAAATGAATGGACGCGGCGCTGAAGACCCGGCGGTGAATAAGGCAGCCGGTGTTGGCGAACCGGTCACACAGGAGATTGCACTCTCGGTGAAGGGTGATAAGGTTGAATGTGCCATTAATAACAAGGTGATAGCCAGCTACAATAAGGCCGATCTCGTTGCGTCAGGTAAGCTCAAGTCAACTGACGGCATTTACGGCCTCCGCTTCGCGCATAACACAGAGGTTAATGTTACCGGGGCGAAGATCACGAAGCCTTAGATCTGATCCGTGTTTGTCTGTGTCTATCCGTGGCCTCGCTATCGTATGCCAACGAGTCCCTGGACTGACTGGATCAACTTTTCCGAGTTGTAACCGACGCCGTCTTTGAAGACGATCTCGACGTTCTCGATGTCGCTGATAGTCGCGGCGGGATTTCCTTTCACGACCATTAAGTCGGCCTGTTTGCCGGGAGCGACCGAACCGATGCGCGCGTCTTCGCCGAGAAATTTCGCGCCGTTGAGTGTTGCGATTTGTATTGCTTCTGTTGGTGTGAATCCCGCCTCAACTAGAAGTTCAACCTGCCTGAGGTCGCCAAAACCGGCGACGATACCGCCGTTACCTGTAGGATCGAGACCCGCAATGAGTAAGCCACCTGCCTTCACGAATGCTCGCTCAAAGTCCATAGCCTTGCGCAACAGTTCAACGAAATTCGACTGCGGAGAAACACGCGCACGGGCTTGCAGATAACGAACGCGAGCATCGGTTGACATCACGTTCAGCACTCGCGGGTTCAACAACGCTCTGCTCGCGCCGATTCCTGTTTGTGCCAGCGGAGCTCCGCCTGCCTCAAATACCGGCAGCGTCGACGTGATGGCCACATTTTTGGAGACGAGTGTTCGGATTGTCTCCTGTGCTGACGCGCCGTTGATATCCAGTTGGCGCAGGCTATTTGAAACTCCCTGCGGGCACTGGTCCGGTTGCTTGTTTGGAACGAATTCCGAATCTGCAAACAAACCGTGTTCGAGATTATCGATTCCGATTTCAGCCGCTTCCTTGAACCCAATCGAGCAGAGATGTCCGGTTACTTTTAGTCCTCGTTTGTGTGCTTCCTGAACAACGGCGCGCAACTCATCACGGGAGATGTTCATGTAAGCTTTGAACGAAGTCGCGCCGAGATCGGCCCAGTAGTTCACCATGCGTCGCGCGTCATCAGCGCCGCTGAGCGTGTGCATCACGGGAGTGAACGAACCGCGTCCTTCAAGATAAGGAGCAGTGACGTGCATCTTCGGTCCGAGCATTCGACCGGAATCAATCAGTCGCTTGATTTCAAGATCGGTGTAAGGCGCAACGCTGCCGGTTGTGCGAATGGTCGTCACGCCGAGTGCGAGATAAAGGCGTGGAAAGCTGATGCCCATGTTGGAATACATGGGGGGCGAGCCACCCATCGGAAAGAACATGTGGTTATGCATTCCGACGAGACCCGGCAGAACCGTGTAGCCGTTGAGATCCAATGTTTGAGCTGTGGCAGGTATCTTCGCTGCTGCACTTGGCTCGACCGATTGGATCTTTCCGTCAGTGATGATAATTGTTTGGTCTTCCTTCGGTGGCGCTCCGGTGCCATCAATCACGCGCGCATGGGCCAGAGCGATTACAGGCGCTTCGGTGCGTATGAATTGTTGGCGCTCGGGGATCTGTGCGAAAGAGTTGATTGCGTAACAGAAGAGAAGAAGAAGAAGGGGAAGTTTTGTTTTCATCTTGATCCGTTCCTCGAGTTTTGGGCGTTGCGGCGTCGCAACGGAATTTGATGCCACAAGATGCACAAATGAATTTAAAGATGAATCACAGCGATGCCGTCCGAGATTTTCTCAAACAGCTTCGCCCTCCGTGCCACAAATTCACTCTTATTAAGAGGCTGCTGTGCGAAGGCTGAAGGAGCCGCCTTTGTAGGTCTTCTCAACCACTACATGCGCCGTCTGGTCGTAGTCCTTGTCTCTCTGCCATATCTCGATCGTCTCAGGCGAAATTTGCGTTACCTTGGCAACGAATAGCGCATCGGCATTCGCATAGGCCCCACAAGGACTGGTGCTATAGGTACAGTCGGATGCTTGGGCGAGACACAGACTAGAGGACAAGAGCAGGAGAGAAATTGCTGCGAGAACTGTTTTCATTTTTTAACCTTACACAAGACTGATTGACCTGTTGTTGCCACAGGCAGACAACAGCAAAATCGATATGATTAAGATGGGCCGTGTGTGTTTCCGCATGAGCGAGTCCTTATTTTAAGATTGGGTTACTTGTAAACTCAAGATCTGGTGATTGTCAAAGGAAACTTTACCAGCCTGCAAGAATTGCATTGCTTGCGCGTGTTCTTTGTTGAAGAATCTTCCAGTATGAACAAACAGTCGATACTAAAGTTGTTGCTGCGTTTGGGCGGGGCTTTTGAAATGCTGGCCTTCATTGCAGTTGTGATGCCCCGGAGTTGGATGGAGGTGTCACACAACCTGGCTTGGTCTGGGCGAGATGCCGCGTGGTCCAATCATTATGTTCATGATCCGACAGGCGTCGTATATCTACGGACATTTAACACTTATACGAGTACTTCGGTAAGAACTACGTTCACCTCTTGCCTTATTTGTATTCCTTTACATATGCTTCCCCATCGTCAACTCAATAAATCGGTCCACATGAGAAGAAGAGTCCAGACATTGGTAGCTTCGCTGTTCGTAGCGAATCTCCTGTACGTCGATGCGATGGCCCAACAGCCTCGCACGTATCCGCCTTTTACATTAGTAAGTCGTTACACGGAATACGACTCCAAGGGTGAGACCGTCCGTGTCTCGATCTACACGCGCTACGAGTCATCGAATGGTGACTGGCGCGTTGTCAGCAAGGTCGGAGCTGATGAACTAGCGACTGTTTACCGGCGCGGCAAGGGTGTATACCAGTCAAACTCGAGGACAACCCACCTCATAAAAGAGAGCGACCATGCGCCGGGCTGTCTGCTACGAACCGGTGAAGAATTGCGTCGCGACCCGAAGTTTACTCGTACTGAAGAAATCCTCGGCTTTACGGCCTATGTGCTCACTGAACGTCCGTCGGCGGATCTTCTAAGGGAGCATTACTTCGTCCCAAAGCTTGGAGGTGGCACGCCTTTCAAGCAAGTAACGACCTACACAAATGGTCCGAAAGTCGTAAACGAGCCAATCAGCGTAACGTTGGGCGAACCTGCCGCAAGCGAAATTACCGGTCCAGATTATTTGGTGATTGAGCAAGTGCCAACCTTCTTCCGCAACATCGCCGAGCAACTGCTTACGAAACCTGATCCGGATTATCCGACGGAGGCCCTCGCCCGGGGATTATCTGGAGTTGTGAATGTGACAGTCACTGTCGATGAAAACGGTCGCGTCATCATTGCAAGTGGTATGTCGGGTGCGCCTCAATCTCTGCGTGAGGCTGCGGTGGAAGCTGCATACAAGGCGTCATTCAAGCCTATAGTCGTAGAGGGCAGGGCTGTCGTTGCTACAGGGATAATCAATTACCAGTTTGTCTTGCCAGAGTAGTTTGAACCACAACGCGCCAGTCTCACACGTACACTGAGTACTACATCGCGGCCCCGCTGATGTGCATATTAAAATTTTGGTTTGCTGATGAACTAGAATGACGCCTTCCGACGTTGAAGCACGTTACACGCTCCACCACGCTAGTTGGATCGATTGCGACGTTTCCTTCGTCGATGTGCCGAATGATGCCTTCTTTATCGATCAGGAAGGTGGCACGATTTCCAAAGCTTTGCTCCTGACTGTGAGATGAATTTGCTGTTGTGCCAGGACAACTGATTGAAGCCACCGTAGCAGTCTTCGGTCCTGTTTGCGAGTGTCGAAGGGGAAGTGGCCCACAAGCTCTAGGTATCCTCGTACACTATTCGCACACCAAAATAGACAGGGCAGCGCTTCGATATGGAAGTGGCTGCCCTAAACTATTGATTTTTATGGTGAGCCGAGGAGGACTCGAACCTGCGACCCACTGGTTAAAAGCCAGTGCACGGCCACTTTCTTGTGGCCTCACACCTTCTCCAGAAGCGACATTCTGCCCGATTTTTCTAGCTAAACCAGGCTTTTCTGTTATCCTGCGTTCGCTCTCGGTTCCCCTGAGTTACGGTACGTTAGAGGGAAAGTTAGAGGGAATGGCGGGAATGGTTGTTGCAGGAAGTTAGCACTATGAGGAAGAGAAAAAAGTCTGAAGACTGGCGAAAGCAAAGCCGGGAGTACGGCGGTTCGATTCGCGAGCGTAGTGGGAAGATTTACGCGCGGATTCAGTACTTCGGCGAAGATGGAAAGCGACATGACAAAGAGCGTGAAGCCCGGAATCGGACGCACGCGCGCGAGCTGATCAAAGAAATGCGCGCTGAGTTAGGAAGTCACGGAGAGACAGCCCTGGACTCGCATCGGATGACGTTTAGGGACTTGGCCGCTATTTACGAGAAGCAGAAACTTGTACCCGCCGTTATCGTGGACGGAAGGAAAGTCGCCGGACTACGGTCTTATCGTTCAGCGAGAAGGTTTCTCGTTCCCCTCGTCGCTCACTTCGGGCGAAAGCAAATCCGCACGATCACGCATTTGGATCTCGAAGAGTTCAAACTGATTCGCTTGCAGACCCCAGTGACGATCGGGACGAACGGTGCGGATTCGGCCGATCAGAAAGGCACGCGGGAAACATCGAAACGCAGGCCTCCGATGAAGCCTCGCAAGCAATCCTCGAGACAACGGAGCATCACAGCAGTTAATCGCGAGCTGGAAATGCTGCGAACAATTTTCAGCTTTGCCGAGCACAGCGATTGGATCGCAAAGAGTCCTTTCAAGAAGGGCGCGTCACTGATTTCGAAGGCAAGCGAGAGGCAGCGCGACCGAATATTGACGCTCGATGAAGAGGCCCGTTTGCTCGCAGCCTGTTCCGGTCGCCGAGCGCATCTAAGGCCGCTAGTCATCACAGCACTGGGCACTGGAATGAGACGAGGCGAGTTACTGAAACTTGTCTGGCCGGATGTTGACTTCACGCTCGATTTGATTCGAGTCCGAGCGACAAACACAAAAACAGAGAGGCCCCGAACCATTGGCATGACTCCACGAGTTCGGGAAGCCCTGCTCGCTTTGCGCGATGTAGCGCCGCCTAGCCATGAGGGCCTCGTGTTTGGAATCAAAGACACGGTTAAGAATGGGTTCCTGTCAGCTTTGCACGAAGCCGGGATTGAGGACTTCCGGTTCCATGATTGTCGACATACTGCGATTACTCGGATGATTCAGGCTGGGATACCCGCAACGGAAACAATGAAGATCTCCGGTCACACTCAGTTCGTCACGTTTGCGCGCTACGTCAATGTCAACGAGCAAGCGGCCCGAAAGGGAGCAGAACGGCTCGCGGATGATATTAGGCAATCCGGCGCGAACCAATCGCGGGAGCTGGTCCACTAGCGCCGGTTAGTTTGGCTCATTGGCGGCATCAATACGCTCGTCGGGTTGGTTGCTCATCCAATGAGGATGCTAGAATCAAAAAGCAGGTGAGACCATGTCCCTCAAACTAAAGGCAATTTACAAGGATGGAGCATTCGTGCCTATATCAAACGGCGACAAGTTGAATGTGTCGGAAAATGCGGAAGTCGAAATAACCGTGCATAATCCTTACGTTGTGTCGGCTACGGCAACGAGCGAGGAAGAGCGGGAGCGCGCCTTACGCGAGTTGTTCGCAAGCTGGGACGCGCACCCGCTTCGTGCTGACGCTCCGCGTCTGACCCGTGACGAAATGCATGAACGCCGTTGACACCAATGTTTTGATCTACGCGCGTGACCCACGCGACGCTGTGAAGCAACAAAAGGCGCGCGCTCTCACCGCCAACCTCACAGACGGCGCGCTGCTTTGGCAAGTCGCGTGTGAATTCATCGCTGCATCGCGCAAACTTACGGCGGTCGGCTACACGCAAGCTCAGGCGTGGGGCGAGTTGGAGCAATTGCGCGTGCTGTGGAAGCTAATCCTGCCTTCAGAGAACGTCCTTGTGGGCGCCGAACAATTGACGGCAAGCCACAACCTTTCGTTCTGGGACGCGATGATCGTAGCGGCGTGCATGGAAGGCAGTATCACGCGCCTTTACACGGAAGATTTTGACAGTTCGCTCAAACAAGCGACGGGCGTCGAAATCGTGAATCCGTTTTGACGCCGCGCTTCAGCCCGCGACCCGCGCATAATAGGCACTAACTTCAAATTATCACGCGTCATCTATTCCCTCATTGAAATCTGGCGTCGAAACCGTCATCTATCAACCGACGTTTCCATATATCTCGACTCTGGCTCCATGAGCGTGAACAGCGAAATGCTCAGCCGTTAATTGTGTAATTGAGCAGGTCGAGAATAGTCATCGACAATCTCCATGGATATTTTCATCGATGAATCGGGAATTTTCAGAAACCCGGCAAATAAAGATAACGTCGCTTCGTGTATTGCGGCGTTAGCGGTTGCCACAACCAAAAAGAAGGACCTGTTCAAACAGTTCAAGGCACTCACCCGCAACTGGAGAGACAAGAACGGTGAGATTAAGGGAAGTAAGCTAGACGAGCCTCAAATTGCAACCATCATTTCCCTCTTGCGAAAATTTGACGTGATATTGGAGCTAATCGTTATTGACCTTGGTTTACACACTGAAGAGGAGATAACCAAGTTCAAAGAAATTCAGGTCAATAACATAATTGGCGATATTCCGCCGGACCATAGTCCAGACGTGCTTAAACGCGCCATGGTTATTCAGAGCGTGTTCGCCAGCATGTCGAACCAATTAGTCATTCAAGCCAACTTAATGTTTTTGCTTATACCTCGAATCTTGTTTCATATGGTTCTTTATTACGCTAGGCGAATAGCTGAAGAACTTCAGTGGTTCTACTGGATGGTTGACGCTAAGAATGAATCAAAGAATGCATATGAAGACGCTTGGTCCACAGCCCTCTATCCAGTTATGGCCGGTCAAACCGCTAAGAATCCAATTCCTTTTGTTGAAGGAGGCGACTATTCGTACTTTGAGAAATTCGAGCAACTAGATACTGAGGCAATTAGGCGCATTGAAACGGCAGACTCGCCACTCCTAGGCAAGCAGCGCGAGTTGTGGAGTTCGTGAACCGATCCGTTGATTGCCGTCAAAAAGTTTTTCTTAGGTACGTTAGAGGGAAAGTTAGAGGGAAAGAGAGAGTTCGTGCGCGGCCCGAATGCGCTCGATTCGCTGCTTTCTTAGGAAATGGAATTGAGCCGAGCAGGACTCGAACCTGCGACCCACTGGTTAAAAGCCAGTTGCTCTACCAACTGAGCTATCGGCCCATCTACATGCGTAAGAGCACGCTCGGCGTGCTCTTTTTTGTTGCGAGAAACTTTCGAGGGCATTCTACATAAGGACTGTATAAAGTCCAAATCGGACACGGATGAACACGGATGAAACGGATCAGCAAAATACCAGGCGGATTTTCAAATCCGTGAAGATTCGTGAAAATCTGTGGCTTAGTCGCGGAGCCAGCCGCCCAGTGCGGAGTCGTCAACGATGATCGTTTGCGAGCGTTCGGGGCCGGTGGAGACGAGCCCGATCTCTACACCGATCTGTTGAGACAGAAAATCGACGTAGGCTCGTGCGTTGGCCGGAAGGGAACTCATCTCCGTCGTACCCAAAGTTGAACTTCGCCAGCCCGGCAGTGTTGCGTAGACAGGCTCGATGCGTCGCAGATCCTGTGAAACCGACGGCAACGATTCACATAACTTTCCGTCGAGCTTGTAGCCGGTGCAGACCTTGATCTCGTCGAGCGTGTCCAGTACGTCAAGCTTCGTCAGCGCCACAGAAGTGAAGCCATTGATCTCCGCCGCATAACGAGTCGCAAATGAGTCGAACCAGCCACAACGACGAGGCCGCCCTGTCGATGCACCGTATTCACGACCACGCTCGCGAATCATCTGGCCCAACTCCGCTTCGCCTTCGAGCATTTCTGTGGGGAACGGGCCTTCGCCCACGCGCGTCGTGTAAGTACGAACGATTCCCAGCACGCCGTTTAATCTATTCGGCGCGAGACCCGTTCCGATAATTGCGCCACCCGCGACCGTTGTTGAAGAAGTAACGAACGGATAAGTGCCGTGGTCCACGTCCAGCAACGTGGCTTGCGCGCCTTCGAGAAGAATCGATCGTCCTTCTGTCGCTGCAATATTTAGGTAATGCGTAGTGTCTGCGATGAATGGTCCGAGTCGCTCAGTCAGCACCGACATCTCGTTAAAGATCTCATCAGCACTAAGAGGCTCGCCGCCGTATGCTTCGATAATGCGATTTGCGTCTTCGAGATTTCGCTCGATACGAGAACGAAGCACATCAGGAACTAGTGCGTCTGCAGTGCGAATTCCACGTCGCCCGGCCTTGTCTTCGTACGCGGGCCCGATGCCTCTCAGCGTGGTGCCAACTTTTTCGTTGCCGAGTCGCTCCTCGCTCGTGTGGTCCAAGGCGCGATGGTAGGGAAAGATCAAGTGCGCGCGCGAGCTGATCTTCACGCGCTCTGGCGAGACTTCGATTCCTTGTTGGGTAAGTCGATCCGCTTCGACGAAGAAAGCTTTCGGATCGATGACCATGCCGTTGCCGAGAACACACGTCTTGCCCCTGTGCACGATCCCCGAGGGCAGCAAGTGCAGCACGAACGACTGGTCGCCGACCTGGACGGAGTGGCCGGCGTTGTGCCCGCCCTGGTAGCGCGCAACGATCTCGAACCGCTCCGCGAGCAGATCGACGATCTTGCCTTTACCTTCATCGCCCCATTGGGCGCCGATGACTGCGATTACTTTTGACATAGTCCACAGATTTCACAGATAGCGCAGATCAGAGATCTGCCATTTCCTGATACAACTCAACGTACTTCTCAGCGGCAGCCGTCCAGGAATTATCGACTAACATTCCGTTGTGCTGAATCTTTTGCCACTGTTTGGGCCGGACATAAAAGTAAAGGGCTTCTCGTATTTTTTCAAGCAAAGCGCCTCCTTCGTAAGGTCCAAACTTGAACCCTGTGCCGGTGCCGTTCGCAGGATTAAACTGCTCGACTGTGTCGTCCAAACCACCGGTCGCTCGCACAATCGGAACCGTGCCGTACCTCATGCTGTACATCTGATTCAGGCCGCAAGGTTCATACAACGAAGGCATCAGAAACATGTCGGCGCCGGCCTCGATCTGGTGCGCGAGCGGTTCGCCGGCGTAACCCTTGTAAATCCCAACCTGGCGCGGCGCTGCGTCGTGCCACCGCTGTAGAAAATCCTCATACTCCCTCGCGCCCGCGCCGAGTGCGATAAAAAACGATTCAGTTTCCAGAATCGCTCCGGAGATCTGCCGGATCAAATCGTAGCCCTTCTGTCCGACCAGTCGCGAGATGATCGCCAGTATCGGTCGATCAGCATCTTCCGGTAATCCAAAGCGCCTTAGCAGATCGATTTTGCACTCGCGCTTTCCGGACAAATCGCCGGCCGAAAAATGTGACGCGATGTGCGGATCGGTTTCGGGGTTCCAAATCTCGTAGTCGACGCCATTGGTGATCCCGACTAAACGATCACGACGTGCTCGCAGCAACCAGTCGAGTCCGTGACCCTGTTCCCGAGTTTGAATTTCGCGCGCATAGCGAGGGCTCACAGTTGACAGCGCGTCGGCAGCGATGATTCCTGCCTTCAATGCTGACGCGTGACGGTCAAACCTGAAGTCTTCGCCTTCCGGAGGATCGCCAAAGCCAAGCCACCAGAGATCACCAGCATCAAACAGACCTTGATAACCGACGTTGTGAAGTGAAAGCAGACTCCGTGTCTTTTGAAAAAACGCTTCGTAACGACGACGAGCACGAAGCTCTGCAATCGCAAAGCCGCAAGGCCAGTCGTTTCCATGCACGACGTCAGGTTGCCAGTCCAGGGATTTCACTAAGGCGAGTGCGGCGCGCGAAAAGAAAGCGAAACGAATGTGGTCGTCGTTGTAACCGTAGATGGACGAACGTGCAAAGAACTCAGGCGCTTCAAGCAGGTAAGTTGGCGCCCCCGCGGCATCGCTAAATAAAAAACGAACGTTATGAATCTGGCCGCGCCACTCGACGCGAACGTTCTCCACAGAACCGCCGTTCAAAAGCGACCGATCGATCTGGTCGAAGAGCGGGAGAATGAGCTTCGCATCGACGTCCTGTTCAACGAGCGCTTTTGGCAATGCTCCGGAAACGTCAGCCAGCCCACCGGTCTTGGCAAAAGGCACAGCTTCAGAGGTCAGGATTGCGACGCGCATTTACGGTGAAATTTGTAGGGGCGGCCCTCTGTGGCCGCCCCTTCATCGATGATCGAATCTCGCGATGATTATTGATATTCCGCGTAGGGGCGGCCACGGAGGGCCGCACCTACAAATTTAACTTTGCATCGATGCGAGAAACTCGGCGTTTGACTTCGTCTTCTCCAGTCGCTCGAGCACGACCTCCATCTGCTCAACGGGTGACAGCGGATTCAACACACGTCTCATCACCCAGATGCGATTGAGATCTTCTTTGCTGATCAGCAGTTCTTCCTTGCGCGTGCCGGAGCGTTGCAGGTCGATTGCAGGGAACAGGCGCTTGTCGCTCAGGCGCCGGTCGAGATGGATTTCCGAGTTACCCGTGCCTTTGAATTCTTCGAAGATCACATCGTCCATGCGTGACCCTGTATCAATGAGCGCGGTTGCGATGATCGTCAGCGATCCGCCTTCTTCGATGTTACGGGCCGCGCCGAAGAATCGTTTCGGACGCTGCAATGCATTTGAATCGATACCGCCTGAGAGGATCTTGCCGCTTGGCGGCACGACGGCGTTGTGCGCGCGCGCCAGACGTGTAATCGAGTCGAGCAGAATGACCACGTCGCGCTTGTGTTCGACCAGGCGCTTCGCTTTTTCGATGACCATGTCAGCCACTTGCACGTGGCGGGTCGGCGGCTCGTCGAAGGTGGACGAAATAACCTCACCATTAACCGACCGCTGCATATCCGTGACTTCCTCAGGTCGCTCGTCGATCAACAGAACGATCAGCGTCGTTTCCGGATGGTTCTGAGTGACTGAATTGGCGATGGTCTGCAGCAGCATCGTTTTACCGGTGCGCGGCGGCGCCACAATCAGTCCGCGTTGTCCTTTGCCGAGCGGTGTTACGAGATCGATCACACGCGCAGAGAGGTTCTCCGACGTGGTTTCCATCTTCAACTGTTCTTCCGGATACAGCGGCGTGAGATTGTCGAAGAAGACTTTCTCTCTGGCCTGATCCGGCGACTCGAAGTTGATGGCCTCGACCTTGATCAGCGCGAAATAGCGTTCACCCTCCTTGGGTGGCCGGATCTGGCCGCTGACCGTGTCGCCGGTGCGCAGGTCAAACTTGCGAATCTGTGACGGTGAGACGTAAATGTCGTCCGGCCCGGGCAGATAGTTGTACTCAGGGGCGCGGAGAAAGCCGAACCCATCCGGCAATGTTTCCAACACGCCTTCAGAGAAGATGAGACCGCTCTTTTCGGTCTGCGCGGCCAAAACTTTGAAGATGAGCTCCTGCTTACGCATCCCGGTTGCGCCGGGTACGTCCATGCTTTTGGCAATTTGCGTGAGCTTGGAGATCGACATCTCCTTTAGATCAGCCAGATTGTGAAAGCCCTCGTTCTTACCGTCGCGGGTTTCCCTGGCTTCTCGTTCGGGAGCTTCGGCGGTGGCTACAGTTGCGCCGCCGTCCTCTCCGTTGGCGTCGTTGTTCGCGCTTGATGCGCGTGAACGTGTTCGTTGTGACATGTCAGTTGTTCTCTAAGTTCTTTACGCAGTTTCAGCGGTTATCAATTAACTAAAAACGGTGGATTGAGCGATTGTGCGGTAGAGCGATGGATGCGGGACGCGCGTAGCTTCCCACTTCATTCGCGGGGCAATAAATCAGATTCTCCTCAAACGGTGTTGTGCAATGTAACTCAACTTTTCACGCGCAGCAAATCGGTAACGCTTTGGATGCCACCCACTCGAAGCGCGTGGCCCAAAATTTCAGGTTGACCAAAAGGGGGCTGATGAGACTTTTGGATAGCCGATTTAGTTTCAGGATACAATCTCAGTGTTACAAATCGCAAACGTGAAACACAAATCTCTGTGCCATCTCTGTGTTCTCTGTGTCTCTGTGGTGGTTTGTGTCGAAGGTCAGATCACCACAGAGACACAGAGGACACAGAGATGGCACAGAGAAGGATTTCATCGTTCACCACTAGAATGCAATTGCGCTTTTATCGCACGCCAAAGCTCGTCGCGACCGCGGCCGCTTTTCGCCGAGTAGGCCATTACGCTGTCGTCATTGAGCACGCGTGCAATGTGCTCCAGGTTGTTCTTCAACTCGTTGTTCGAAAGCTTATCGGATTTTGTGGCAACAATTAACCGCGGCTTGTCACTTTGCTCAAGCCACTCGTGAAGCTGCAAATCCTGTTTTGTGGGTTCGTGGCGCGAATCTACGATGTGAATTGATAGCACAAGCTGGCGGCGCTTGGCAAGATAACTGGTGGCCATCTCGCCCCAACTTGATTTTATTTCTCTGGGCACTCGAGCGTACCCAAATCCCGGAAAATCCACGAATCGAAACTGATTGTTTATCTCGAAAAAGTTCAAGGATTGGGTTCTGCCAGGGGTTGACGACGTGCGCGCCAGGCCGCGAACCGAAAGCAGGGAATTGATCAAGCTCGATTTACCTACGTTGGAGCGTCCCAGAAACGCTATCTCAGGCTTCGAGTCTCGTGGCCAATCGTCCTCCTTAAAAGCGCTTTTAAGAAACTCGGCGGTGAAGCGGCCACGGATCTTCACGGATGGACGCGGATTAGATTCGTGTTCATCCGTGAAGATCCGTGGCTCCTTCGCGTTCAAAACTAATTGCCGGCGGCGGCTGCCTTGGCAGCGAGCCGTTGTTGATAAATCTCAACGATCTTCTGAATGCGTTCTCTCACGGCTTTCACTTTAGTTTCGTACTCCGGCATCTCCTTCACCAGCTTTTCCAGGTGTTCGAGAAACTGCGGGTTTCCATTCTCTTCTCTCAAGGCCGGAATGAAAGGTTCCATCTTCGCGTAAACAAAGATGTGTTCGCCATTGGCATCGTTGAACATCTCGGCATCAATTGCGCCGTGATTTACAAGTGAGGCCGCCATCTCCCAGTAAGAAACCACCATGCGATAAAAACCACTCTTCTCGCTGGTTAACACATCCATAAAGTCTTTTGTGCTCTGGGGATCGAACGAGAAGAACCAATTGCGCGCTTCGCGCATCGTCGCTTCACGGCGGAGGTCGTATAGCTTAAGAATCAAATCTGCGTCTTTGTATTTACTCATTTGAACTCTCCTGTTTGAAGGGTATGACTTAATCACAAAGGCACAAAGACACAAAAAGTTAAATCAACTCGTGTCTTTAGTGTCTTTGTGGTTAAAACGATCTTAACTAGTCTGAATTCCCTGTGAAGGCTGCTCGGTGGTCCACAATGGCGGACCTTCGTCGGTGGCTGCCTGTGTCGGGCACGTGTCTTCGAGCGCGAGCAACAAAACTTCATCAATCGTCTCTACCAGATTGACGCAGAGCGCATCGCGAACTTCCTCGGGCACCTCGATCAGATCCTTCTCGTTGTCTTTCGGCAGAATAATCGTGTCGATGCCGAAGCGATGTGCGGCGAGCAACTTCTCTTTCACGCCCCCGATAGGAAGCACCTTGCCACGCAAAGTGATTTCGCCGGTCATCGCAACGTTCTTCCTGACGGCGACTCGCGCTAACGCGGAAGCCATTGAAGTAGCCATCGTGATACCAGCGGAAGGTCCGTCTTTCGGGATGGCGCCTTCCGGAATATGGATATGCAGGTCGCGCTTGCGAATAAAGTCGAGGCTCATTCCCAAACGTTCTGCTCTGGATTTTATGCAGGTCAGTGCGGCCTGCGCCGATTCCTGCATCACGTCGCCGAGTTTTCCGGTTAGCGTCACACCACCACGCCCCTTGACCAGCGTGGCTTCGATCTGGAGGACTTCGCCGCCGACTTCAGTCCACGCCAATCCAGTCGCCAGTCCGATTTCGCTGTTGGCCGCGACGCCCTGCTGGCGAAACTTAATCGGGCCGAGCATTTCTCGGACGCGTTCCGCATCGACTAAAACTGTCGCGTTCTCTTCCGGCTGTGCGGAAACAAACTTACGTGCAAGCTTCCGGCAGCACGACCCGATCTCGCGTTCGAGATTGCGAACGCCTGCTTCGCGTGTGTAGTGACGAATAACTTCGAGAATGCCTTCGTCAGTAAAGTCGAACTGATCGGCCTTCAGGCCATTGCCTTCCGCTTGTTTCGGCACCAGATGGCGCCGCGCGATCTGGAGCTTCTCTCGTTCCGTGTAGCCTGACAGCCTGAGTATCTCGAGACGATCTTGCAGGGCCGGTGGAATTGTGTGCAGGACGTTAGCCGTGGCTATGAAAAAGACTTTCGAGAGATCGTACTCAACGTCGAGATAGTGGTCCTGGAAAGTATGGTTCTGTTCCGGATCGAGTACCTCGAGCAGCGCCGCACTCGGGTCGCCACGGAAGTCTGCCCCTAACTTATCGACCTCATCCAACAGCAGCACCGGATTGACTGCGCCGGCTTTCTTCATCATCTGAATGATTTGACCGGGCAATGCACCGATGTATGTACGACGATGACCACGAATTTCAGCTTCATCGCGCACGCCGCCCAGTGAAAGTCTGACGAACTTGCGGCCGGTGGCGCGTGCAATCGACTTGCCGAGACTTGTCTTGCCTACACCCGGAGGGCCGACGAAACAGAGAATCGATCCCTTTGGATTCTTCACGAGTTGACGAACCGCAAGATACTCCAGAATGCGTTCCTTGATCTTCTCGAGTCCAAAGTGATCTTCGTTCAGTACTTCTTCAGCCTTGGTTAGATCTTTGATCTCTTTCGACTTCTGTTTCCAGGGCACGCTGAGCAGCCAGTCGATGTATGTTCGCGAAACGGTGCCTTCGGCTGACATCGGCGGCATGGCCTCGAGCCGGTGCAGTTCCTGCATCGCCTTCTCTTTAGCCTCATCGGTCATGCCGGCTTCTTCGATCTTCTTTTTCAGCTCTTCGAGCTCTGCCTTCTCATCTTTGCGCCCGAGTTCTTTGTGTATCGCTTTGATCTGCTCGTTGAGGTAGTACTCTTTCTGGGCCTTCTCCATCTGTCGCTTGACGCGAGTTTGAATCGTGCGATCGAGTTGTCGTTTCTCGATCTCAGTTTCCAGCAACTCGATGAGTCGTTGCAGACGTGCCTGCGTCGAAAAGATCTCGAGCAGGCCTTGTTTATCTTCGACTGAAATTCTCAGTTGTGATGCCAGGGCGTCTGCGAGATGCGAGGGTTCCTGATTGCGAAGCGCGGTTTGGAGAGCGTCCGTTTGGATATCGGGCGCGAGTCGAAGGTGCTGTTCGACGAGTTGCCCAACCTTTTGGATGAGCGCGTCGAGGCGTGTGCCTTCTTCATTGACAACGGGCGCGCGGCGCGCAAGCGCCATAAACGCCCCATCGGTATTCTCAACACGCACAGTGGTGGCACGTTCACGGCCTTCAACGACGACCTTGATCTGGCCATTCTCCTGTTTCTGCGATTGGAGAATGCGTCCGAGGGTTCCAATACCATAGATCTGTTCAGGGTTTGGTTCGTCTACGGTTGCGTCGTGCTGAGTGGCCAGGAAAATCGTACGGTCAGTGGCCAGAGCCTGTTCGAGTGCTCGGACCGATCCTGAACGACCAATTTTGAAAGCTACCTTTGTAAAAGGAAAGATCACGACGTCGCGAATTGGCACCATCGGGTACCAGGCTACGTCGGCGGGGGTTCTATCTGAGTATTCTTCCATGGTTGAAACAACTGTTCCTGGGTCTTTGCAGCAAAGGCGAGCCGCTCAAATGCCGCCTCGCCTTATCTGAAAAGAGGGCTAATTGTAAAACATTTCCTGCGGGGGCGCTATCGTTCAGGTTTGGTCACAAAAGGCAAGAGCAAGGGTAGCAGGAGGTGGTGAACGTTAATGTGATACTCCCGCCCCTGTAACCTGCTCCTGCTTCCTCCTCTGCTTCTGCCCTTTGTGGCAATCTCTTTTTTTGACTAGGCGGCCGCGCCGTCAATTCCGGTGAGACCTTCACCCGGAACAGCCCGGCGGCGTTCAACCATTTCACTGGTTATGACGAATTCTTTGACTCGTTTTTGAGAAGGAAGGGTATACATCGAGTCGAGGAGGAGCTCTTCGAGGATCATCATCAGGCCGCGGGCGCCGACTTTCCTCTCAACGGCTTGTCGGGCGACCGCCTTGAGCGCATCCTCAGTAAACTTCAACTTGACGTTATCGAAGTCAAACTTCTTCTGGTACTGCTTAACGAGAGCGTTCTTAGGCTCCGTCAGAATCTTGATGAGAGCTCCCTCATCGAGTTCGTGAAGCACGCCGCACACCGGCAAGCGTCCGACAAACTCCGGGATCAATCCAAAACGAATGAGATCTTCAGGCTGCACTTGCGCCAGTGCTTCCGCATGACGACGACTGCCTGACTTCACCTCGGCATGGAAACCGAGCGACTTGTTGCGCAGTCGTCTCTCGATCACTTTCTCGAGTCCAACAAAAGCTCCGCCGCATAAGAAAAGAATGTTGGTTGTGTCTACGGGGAAGAATTCCTGGTGCGGATGCTTGCGGCCTCCCTGTGGCGGAACATTAGCAACAGTTCCTTCGAGAATCTTCAGGAGCGCTTGCTGCACTCCCTCGCCCGACACGTCGCGCGTAATCGAGGGGTTCTCGTCCTTGCGACAAATCTTGTCGACCTCGTCAATATATATAATGCCTTGTTGCGCTCGTTCGACGTCGCCGTTGGCTGCCTGCAGCAGTTTTAGAATAATGTTCTCGACGTCTTCACCGACGTAGCCGGCTTCCGTCAGTGTGGTGGCATCGACGATCGTAAACGGAACGCTCAACATGCGTGCGAGCGTTTGTGCGAGCAAAGTTTTGCCGGTTCCAGTCGGGCCGATGAGAAGTATGTTCGCCTTCTGAATCTCGACATCGGAACGCCGGCGGCCGAGTTCTATTCTCTTGTAGTGCTGATAGACGGCGACGGCCAGGCGCTTCTTTGTTTCCTCCTGGCCGATAACATATTCGTCTAAAAAGTTCTTAATCTCTCCGGGCTTAGGAAGTGGCGGGCGAGTGGCTACAGATTCTGCCTGCTGATCGTCGGTAATGATCTCGTTGCAGATGTCGATGCACTCATTACAAATGTAAACAGTGGGTCCGGCAATGAGCTTCTTAACTTCATTCTGTGACTTACCGCAGAATGAGCAGCGCAGAGTATCATCGGTTCGTCTCACCATATCTAGGGATGAAGCTCCTTTTGGGGGACCGCGCGATCTTATTCCCGGTGCGCGATGACCTCGTCTATTAAACCATATTCCTTGGCCTGCATGGCAGACATAATTTTGTCGCGTTCAACATCACGTTCGACTGTGTCGTACGATTGTCCGGTGTGTTTGGCGATGATTTGGGAGGTGAGTTCGCGCATTCGCAGGATCTCTTCTGCTTGAATACGAATGTCTGTTGCCTGGCCTTGTGATCCGCCTGATGGTTGGTGAATGAGGATACGGGAATTGGGAAGGGCGAAACGTTTACCTTTTGCGCCTGCAGCTAACAGTAGCGCCCCCATCGATGCACATTGTCCGACGCAGATCGTCGTGACATCCGGGCGAATGAATTGCATCGTGTCGTAGATCGCCATACCGGCGGTGATCGAACCACCAGGTGAATTGATATAGACGTTGATGTCCTTTTCGGGGTCTTCAGCTTCCAGAAATAGAAGTTGGGCTACGATTAGGTTGGCGATCTGATCGTCGATCGGGGTACCCAGGAAAATAATATTGTCTTTCAGCAGCCGTGAGTATATATCGAAGGCCCGCTCGCCTCTCGAAGTTTGCTCCACGACCATTGGGACTAAAGCCATAGAATTCTAACCTCGTTCAAGGAACTTAGTGCTTTGTGTTGGTGCTTTGTACTTTGTGCTTGGTCCTTGTTACCGGCATTCCAAGTACAAAGTACAAAGCACAAAGTTCAAACGACTATTCATCCGTCGCTTCCTCTTCCACTTGCTTTGGTTCGGCCCACTCATCGTCGGTAATGCTTGCGTTTTCCATCAAAAGATCAAGCGCTTTACGGTTGCGCAATCTGTGCGCGATGCTACGTTCGCCTCCATTCTTTGTCAAGGCAGCACGCACTTGCTCTTTCGATTGTCGTGAAGCATTTGCGATCGCTTCGATCTCTGCGTCAACTTCCTCATCCTTGACACTGATATTCTCTGCATCTGCAATCTTTTCAAGCAGCATAGTAGCGCGCACATCTGCCTCGGCCTGCACCTTCAAATCTTCGCGCGCAGCTTCCCAATTGATCTGTTGATCACGAGGATCAATGCCGCGTCCCATCATCTGACGCGCAACGCCTTCCAGGCGCTGATTCGTCTGTTGATCGACTAAGCTCTGAGGCACCTCGAATTGGTGAGCAGCGAGCAACTTGCGTATTAGTTCATCGCGAACTTCGCGATCAGACTCTGCAGCGGATCTAAGCTCGAGATCTTCGCGCACCCTTGCCTTTAACGCATCAACGGAATCAAAGTCACCGCCAAGACTCTTTGCCCACTCATCGTCGAGCTCGGGTAGTTCTTTGTGGCGAACCGCAGTTATTTCTGCGACATACTCGACTTTTTTGCCGGCCAGGCCTGTTGAGTTGTAGTCTTCGGGATAATCCACCATGAAAGTCCGATTATCGTCAGGCCGGACGCCGGTAAGATTTTCAGTGAACTCTTCCATCACTCCAGGCCCGCCGAGAACCACTTCGACGTCGTCGACCTTAATCTCTTCCGAGTCGGGTTCATCGACCAGTTTTCCGCGCGCATTAATAGTGACGGTATCACCCAGTTCAGAGACGCGATCTTCAACCGGCTGAAGTGATGCAGAGGTGTCGCGCAGTCCCTCGATTACTCGATCAACGTTCGCATCCGTTACCGGACGCCTGCGTCGCACGGCTTCGAATCCTTTATAAGTATCCAGTTTTATTTCCGGAAGGACTTCGACGCCGACTTTGAGCGTCAGTGGTGTTTCACCCAGGCGTTCGATATCTTGAGTATTGTCAAACTCCACCTCAGGCTCTCCGAGCGCAGCCAGCGAGTGCTCGATGATTGCGCTGTGAACGGCTTCCGGCAGGAGCTCGCGCAGGACCTCGCTTCTGATCTCGCCTTTATATCGAGTGCGTACGACTGAAGTTGGCGCGTGTCCGGGACGAAAGCCGGGAACGGTAGCCGCTTTACTGTATTGCTTGCTAATACGATCGTAAGTGCTGCGCACCTCCGCCGGCTCGATCTCGATTTTGATTTCTTTGCGCGTTGGAGAGACGTCGATTAGTTCGGTTTTCATCTTGTGAGTTCCACTTTTGTGCTTGGTACTTACTGCTTTGTGCTTTGTAACAAAGAACAAAGCACAGAGTTCATAGTTTGGTGCGAAAGGGGGGACTCGAACCCCCACACCTTTCGGTACCAGATCCTAAGTCTGGCGCGTCTGCCAATTCCGCCACTTTCGCTTGCTGATAAGATTGATTGACCTGGTGGAACAATCGCCTGAAGGATAGCATGCGATGCGCGGATGATCATAAGGGGGCTGAATTGGATTTTCGTTGCTTTGCAATAGTCCTATCCGTCCTATAGGACCTATTTCACCCGATAATCAACCTTCGGTTTCCCGAGAAAATCTTTCCCGGTCTGTCTGGTGATAAGTCCGAGTTGTTCCAGCTCAAAATAGGCGCGCTGGATCTCACCCTTATCCACGGAGAGTTTTTGTGCGAGTGCGGCGGGGGAGGGAAGAGATTCACCTGGGCCAACTGTCTTGTTGCGAATCTGAGTCTCGATCTGTTCCCGGACCTGCGCGTAAACGGGATTGTGTGACAAGTCCTTCAGTTCAATGTTCATAGTTTTAACAGGCCGCAAAGAAGCACCAAAAGCGCAAAAGCATTTGTGTTCTTTGTGGCTCTTTGTGGCATTTCTCAGAGCGTGCGCGTAACTTTTGACAACGATCGCGGCGCGTCCGGATCGAGCCCTTTTGCTTCAGCCAAAAGCGCCGCAAAAAGTTGACCGGGAACTATGTACGGGATGGGCGCGAGAAATTCATCAATCTCACGCGACAAGATGATAGACCGCGTGCACATGCCCGCTGCCTCGCTGTCACTCGTGATTGCCAGCGTGTCTGCGTGCAACTCACGAAGTCGCTCGATTAAACTTTTGACTCCGGGCAGCATGACACCCGGCGGCGCAAAGAGAAATACCGGAAAATGTCGCTCGACCATCGCCAGTGGACCATGAAGAAAATCGGCTGAAGAAAAACGCTCCGCGACCACGTAACAAGTCTCCATCAGTTTCAAAGCCAACTCATAAGCATTCGCATAAGCCAGCCCGCGCCCAACCACAACACAGTTTTCCATGAATACGTAACGTTGCACGAGTTCGAGTATCGCTGGTTTCTGTTCAAGAGCACCCGCGACGAATTGCGGAATCGCTTCATAAGAAAATGGCGCCGGTTTCCGGGCCAACTCAGCCGCGAGCATATAAAAGAGGAGCATCTGACCCGTAAAAGTCTTTGTCGCTGCGACGGAGCGCTCCCGTCCGCCGTGTGTTAGCAATGTTTCATCCACAAATCCGGTCATCGAAGATCCGGATTCGTTGGTTATGCCAACTGTGTAAGCGCCGGACTGGCGCGCGCTTTCCAGAACACGGTTGATGTCTTCACCTTCACCTGATTGCGAGACGCCAACAACCAAGGCATGGTCCAACCGGAGCCGCGCGTTGTAGATCGTATGAACTGATGGAGCGGAAAGAGAAACGGGAATGCCGGTCGTAATCTCGAGCAGGTAACGACCAAAGAGCGCGGCGTTGTCAGAGCTGCCGCGAGCCACGAGAACGATTAGGTGAATGTCGCGTGCCTTCAGCAGATTTCCGAGTCTTGCAATCTTGGCGCGCTCTTCCGCAATCGTGCGCTCGAGTGCGGCAGGTTGCTCGGCGATCTCTTCAAGCATTAGAGACATGTTACGGGTGGACACTCTAACACGAATCTTTGGAAAATTTTCCCGCAAAGGCGCAAAGACGCCAAGTTGGATTCAAGTTTCTCTTTGCGTCTTTGCGCCTTTGCGGGGTAACTTTACCCGCACCCATGTCCCCTGGACTCTTCGCAACGCACCCAGCGGGCGTCCGGGGGTCGCTCGACTAGAAGGAGAAACGAGATGCCTACTTATATCGCGCTTTTGAAGTGGACTGGACAGGGAATCGGAAACGTGAAAGACAGTCCTTCACGTCTTGATGCCGGTCGCAAGGCATTCAGGAAAATTGGCGTCAAGATCAAAGATACTTACTTGACGATGGGCCGCTACGACCTCGTTTGTATGGTCGAAGCTCCCGACGACGAGGCATTCGCGACAGCAATGCTCACTCTGGGTTCGCAGGGCAATGTACAAACAGAGACTTTGAAAGCATTCACGGAGGATCAGTATCGGAAGATATGCGGCTCGATTAAGTGAGTTGCCCTGGGCCACGGATAAACACGGATAACACGGATCAGAGAAACCTGTTTTGTTGATTCGGATCGGGCAGCATACAGGTCTCATATTTACCAAAGACGCGATAACGACCGCGTGCGACTAAACGGTAAACCAGATCGCGCAGAGCACGCGGCACGATCCGCGCTAGTGCCGCAGAGGTTTTCCACGGGCCTCCCAATTCATGGCAGGCCCGCAAGATCGCGTCTGAGCGATTCAGGATTCGTTCTTCCGGTCGCTCGTAATTTACCACTACGTGGACCGTGTCGAGATCCTTTGGATCTATTCCATTGCGAGTCAATACTTTCGCGGCGAAGTCGCTCTGTAGTGAAGCAAATCGCATTCGCGCTTTGTCGTCGCGCTTGAGGAGAAATTGGACCATGCGATTGCAAAGCCCGCAAACTCCGTCGTACAGGACGATTGGATGTTCTTCACTCTGATGAGACATGTGGAAGTTGTGGACTGCCTACCAGTTCGGCATCCGCAGGAACGTCTGGGCGTCGTTTCCGCAGTATCAATGCTGAAATAGAGGTCATAAGATGGAGTTGTCTTCTACCAAAGATGCGCAGCTCCGAGGGTCAATGGTTGATTTTAGCCACGGATCACACGGATAACACAAATCAAACCATATTTCTTTCATGATTGATCCGTGCTGATCCGTGTGATCTGTGGTGTCTCACGCTGCTATCGCTTCTCTCGCCGGCGCCTGACCGAGATTCTCCATCAACTCCTGAAACCCTTGAAGATCCAACGACTGAGGTCCGTCTGAAAGCGCCCGCTCCGGACATGGATGAACCTCGATCAAAAGGCCATCAGCACCTGCGGCGGCCGCAGCTTTTGACATTGGACTAATCAAACTCCGGAGTCCGGTTCCGTGTGAAGGATCTGCCAAGACAGGCAAGTGTGATAACTCTTTAACAAGAGCTACTGCCGCCAGGTCGAGTGTGTTGCGTGTCGCAGTCTCGAAGGTCTTAATGCCGCGCTCGCACAAGACCACGTCAGCATTGCCTCCAGCGAGTAAATATTCTGCTGCCAGCAGCCATTCCTTGACCGTCGCTGATGGTCCACGTTTCAAAAGAATCGGTCTGGAGACGCGTGCAAGCTTTCGCAGTAGTGAAAAGTTTTGCATGTTGCGTGCGCCGACCTGCATCATGTCGGCATACTCCTCGACTATTTCCACGTCTGCTTCGCTCATGACTTCGGTTACTATCGGCAGTCCAGTCTCTCTGCTCGCATGTTGGAGAAAGCGTAGCGCTTCAACGCCAAGTCCCTGAAAATCGTATGGCGACGTGCGTGGTTTATAAGCACCACCGCGAAGCATGCCGGCGCCTGACGCTTTCACGGCGCGCGCAGTCTCCATCAGTTGTTCTTCCGACTCGACTGAGCAGGGGCCGGCGATCACCACCAGGCCGCCATTGCCGATCTTTGTTCCGCGCACGTCGACAACCGTGCGTGTTTGTCGTAGTTGCCGGCTTACTAACTTGAACGGATGAGAGATCTGTATAACTTCCGCAACTCCGGGCGCGGCGCGGAGCGCTTCTATTTCCGAGCGGCGCCCACTGCTCCCGACTGCTCCGATGATGGTGCGTTCCTCTCCCTTAACGACGTGTGCTTGAAAACCACATTCCTTGATTCTTTCGATGATGTGGTTGATCTCGTCGGGGGTTGCGTTGTTTGTCATATTGACGATCATGATGTGTGTTCCTTCATTTACTCGTGGTGACGTTTTGTGGGGGCGGCATTGCGTGGCCGTCCCTCTCGTTACTCAGCAAAACAAATCGGGTGTAGTTGTCCGTCCGGTCCTGGATGCTTTTGCGAATAATGGATCCGCCGTAGAGATCCGCGGCGCGTTGCCCGGCTATCGCCGCCCGTTTCGGATCACCGAGGCGGATGACTTCAGCAACGCTTCCCGCGGTATCGTCGGCGACCAGGGCTTTGAGCCGGGAGTACGTTTCAAAGAAGCGACTGCACTGTGCGAGTGCGACAGGGTGAGATCGAACTGTTTCGATCATATCGAAGGTTGCGCCAGAGCAGGCGATGAGGTGTTGTTCGATCTTAATCTCAACTTCATCGAGGACCGCAAGCGAGCTTGCGTGCAATAGATCGACGGAGGGCTGAACGACACCAGCGATACTGTTTTCGACGGGCGCAAGAAGATAGTCTGCAATGCTGTTCTCGAGGCTGTTGAAAAGATCCTCGAAGGTCTTTCGCGGCACTAATTCAATTTCGTGACCGAGCAGTTTCACCGCTGCCTCTTCGCTGAAAGCGCCGCGCTCTCCCTGAAATGCCACTCTTGGTATTCGAATAAGCATGGTCACCGGCGTAATTTACAGTTGCCTGACTCAACCCGTCTGGATTCGCGGATAATGCGTCGAAACACTTTGCCGACTGCGCGTTTGTCGAGCGGACCGCAGTTTATCTCTTGCAGGCGCTGAAGCACGGTCCGTTCGCGGTCAGGGTCGCAAAATGGGAGGCGTGCGGCCTGCTTGAGCGCTCCAACCTTCAAGGCGAGACGCGCCCTCATATTAAGTAGGCGAAGCAGTTCGGCATCGATCTCGTCAATCTCTTTTCGCCAATGCTCTATGTCCATAACTCAAGGCTCCGGGCGTTAAAACACAAAAAAACCAGCCGCGACTTTTAGGATCGCGGCCGGCTCGTTGAAGGTGTTGTGCTTTTTCTAGGTCGTCAGCACATCTTTTTCAAACTTCGCCGATCCGCTCTCCTTGTTAAAGAAGAAGCGGTTGGTAAAGGCGAAATAGAAAAATGTGCGAGTGCTACTCATGACCTCGGCTAATATAGGCAGACGTAAAATTCCTGTCAAGACTATTGTCACGGATCCGTGTCATCTGTGTTAATCCGTGGCAACGTTGGGTTTCAGCAACAACTTCCCCGTAGTCTTCCTGCCTTCGAGATCGCGGTGTGCCTGCTGGGCCTCGGCAAGCGGATAGGTCTTGTGGATTCGAAGTTTGAGATCGCCGCGCACGATCATCTGCATTACATCGTTGGCGCGCCACTCGAGTTCCTCGCGTGTTGACGTGTAATGTGCCAAAGTCGGCCGTGTGATGTAGAGCGAGCCTTTTTGCGAAAGCTTGATTAGATCAAAGGGTGGTACCGCGCCGCTCGCCCCGCCAAACAGGACCAGGTAACCGCGCGGACGAAGTACGTTGAGGTCTTTGTCAAACGTATCCTTACCGACGCCATCATAAACAACGTGCACGCCCTTGCCGTCCGTCAGTCGCTGCGTTTCAACTTCAAAGTCTGTCTCCGTATACACGATACACTCGTCAGCACCTGCGTCGCGCGCGAGTTGCGCCTTTTCATGCGTACCGACCGTGCCAATTACGCGGGCCCCAATCTTTTTCGCCATTTGGACCAGCAGCAACCCTACACCACCTGCCGCAGCGTGTATGAGAGCTGTCTCACCGGTTTGCAGTTTGTAGCTGCTGTGCGAGAGATAGTGCGCCGTCATGCCCTGCAGCATTGCCGCAGCCGCCTGTTCAAAATCCAACTCCGCAGGAATCTTTACCAGACGACTCTCAGGAACGGCCGCGTACTCAGCATAACTTCCCAACACGCCCGTGTAAGCAACACGATCGCCGCGCTGTATCGTTGTCGCATCGCTGCCAAAGTCGGTGACGATACCTGCGCCTTCCTGTCCGTTCACAAAAGGCAGCGACGTCGGATAACGACCTTCGCGAATGTAAACATCGATGAAGTTGACGCCGGCAGCTTTAATTTGAACGAGGGCTTCGTTTGGTTTTGGCGACGGAATCGCCAAGTCGGCGCGAGTGAGCACTTCCGGCCCACCCACTCTAGTAACTTGAATGGCTCGCATGATGGAGATATTGCCACAGATTGACACTGATAACACGGATCTGATCCGTATCATCCGTGTTAATCCGTGGCAATTTCCAACTAAAACTTGGATCGCTGTTCAGTAATTCGTATAACCTCTGACGCTCATGTAATTGCTGTTGACAGCGCACTGTGACCTTCATAGGATACGCGGGCGCACGCCTGCCACGCCCCGGAAAACCGAAGCAATGCGAAAGGAGTTGTTGTGATTAATAAACGAAGAGTACTGTCGGCCCTGGCCCTGGTCCTGACTGTCGCGTTATCCCAACCAATGTTGGGTCAGAAGAAGAGTCCGGTCGCTTCCGACTCCATCAAGATTCCATTTGAAACCTATAAACTCCCAAACAGTCTCACGGTGATTTTCTCGGTGGACCGAACAACGCCGACAGTCGCCGTCAACGTCTGGTATTACGTTGGTTCCAAAAACGAGATGCCGGGACGCACAGGCTTTGCTCACTTGTTTGAACATGTGATGTTCACGGGCTCGGGCCACGTTCCATATGGACTGCATGACAAGCTCACAGAGGGCGTAGGCGGCGGTAATAACGGTACGACGAACAACGATCGCACCAACTACTTCGAAACCATCCCGTCAAACTACCTCGAAACGGCGCTGTGGTTGGAATCAGATCGCATGGGCTTTCTGCTCGACAAGCTCGACATCGATAAGCTCAATGCACAACGCGACGTGGTGAAGAACGAGCGCCGACAGAGTTACGACAACCAACCATACGGTCGCGTGAGCGAAATCTTCTCCGCCGCGATGTATCCGAAGGGCCATCCTTATTCATGGCCGGTCATCGGCTCAATGGCGGATCTCAGTGCGGCATCTGAAGAAGACGTCAAAGCCTTCTTCCGGCTTTACTATGCGCCAAACAACGCAACTCTTGCGGTCGTCGGAAACTTTGATCCGGCGCAAGCGAAGGCCTGGATCCAGAAATACTTTGGCGACTTGCCGAAGGGTAAGCCTGTGCAAAGACCATCAGTGCCGCTCGGTAAGTTAGATTCCAGTAAGCGTTTGGTCTATGAAGATCGAGTGCAGGTGCCAAGACTCTACATCCAATGGCCCACAGTTGGTTTTCGGAACGACGACGATTACGCACTTTCAGTGTTGAGTTCGATCATGGCGGGGTCGCGAACGGCCCGTTTGACGAAAGCGCTTGTTTACGATTCACAAAAGGCTTCGCAGGTTTCTGGTTTTCAAAACTCAGCAGAGAACGTGGGAGTATTTCAAATCACTGTCGTTCCGCGCCCGGAATCGACTCTTACGGAGCTGGAAGCCTCTGTTGATCAGGTCCTTCAAAGATTCATAAGTGAAGGCCCTACCGCCGAGGAGTTGCAAAAAGCAAAGAGCGGACTCGAATTGAGTTTCCTGCGAGGACTGGAATCGAATCTGGGCAAAGCGAATCAATTGATCGGCGGCGCGGTGTTTTATAACAACCCGGCCTTCTTTAGTACCGATTATCAGAAGACGCTCGCTGTAACCGCCGCCGATGTTAAGCGCGTCGCTTCTCAATACTTGACGCGTTCGCGCATTGTGCTGAGTGTCGTGCCGAAGGGCAAGAAGGATCAAGCTTCCAAAGCAGCCGAAAGCGAAGCCGTCAGCGTGCTGCCTGGAAATCGACGAGGAGGTAGATCATGAAACAACGGAAAAGGGCACTTGCTCTCGCAGCAGCACTCATCATCAGCCTCGCGAATATTGCCGCGCTGGCGCAGCAGCCACTCGACCGCACGAAAGTACCTCCGGCTGGTCCAAGTCCAGTGCTCCGCGTTCCGACATGGACCAAAACTCAGATGGCAAACGGAGCGACGTTGATCGTGTCCGAGCGTCATGGTCTGCCGTTGGTTTCATTCAACATCACATTCCTTGGTGGTTCTAATCAGTTTGAACCTGCTGAACGACGCGGCGTGGCCGCGCTGACTGCCACCATGCTGACTGAAGGCACTAAAACGAGAACCGGCGATCAGATTTCGGACGCGCTTCAATTGCTGGGAACGGGCGTCAACGCCAGCGTTGGTGGTGAAGGAGGATCGATCGGCTTTGTGTCGACAGCAAAGAATTTCGACGCAGTCCTGGCAATCCTTGCAGACATGATGCTGAATTCAACTTTTCCTGAGGAAGCACTCGAACGATTGCGCGCTCGAACGCTGGTTAACCTGACGCAGGCAAGGGATCAGCCAACCGTTGTCGGCGCGCAGGTGTTTGCGAAAATTCTCTATGGTAATGCACACCCCTACGGCCAGCGCATAACGGAAACTTCGGTCAAAGCGATCACGCGTGACGATGTCGTCGCATTTCAAAAGGCCTATTTCCAACCAGGTCGGGCAATCATCACGGTAGTTGGCGACGTGGCTCCAGGCAAGGTCAAGTCGTCGATCGAGAAAGGGCTGGCTGCCTGGACCAGGGCAGGTGATAAGCCGTCATTCGATTACCCCAAGGTGCCTGAATTGCAGCCGGCCAAGATTTATCTGGTCGATAAGCCAGGTGCGGCACAGTCTGTAGTTAATATTGGATTGCCCGGTCCGCCGCGAAATACGCCTGACTATTTTGCGCTCCAGGTGCTGAACACGATTCTGGGTGGCCAGTTTCAGTCGCGGCTCAACGCAAACATTCGTGAGGAAAAGGGTTACAGCTACGGCGTGAACTCGGTTTTCAGTTATGGCAAAGGACCTGGTGCGTTCCGTGCAGGCGGCTCAATCTTTTCTGCCAAGACCGATGCTGCGCTGATCGAGTTCATGAAAGAGTTGAAAGGAATCGTGGGGGAGAAACCGATCACCGATGAGGAAATTAAGACGGCTAAGGAGTCGCTGATCCAGAGATTGCCACAAGGTTTCGCTTCCGTAACCGGGATCAGCAACGCGATCACCTCTTTGACTGTACAGGGCTTACCGGATGATTACTTTCAGACGTACGCGAAAAATGTATCCGCAGTGACGAAGGAAGATTTGCTGCGGGTTGCGAAGCGATACATTGACCTGAATCATCTGGCTATCGTGATCGTCGGCAATCGTTCAGAGGTGGAAGGCCCTTTGAAAGCAACGGGAATCGCCCCGATCACTATGATCGACATCGATGGCAATCCCGCCGCGGGGAACTGAATCCGCCACAGATAAATGGACAGGATAAACACGATTGACAGGATTAACTCTTAAAGAAGTAATCCTGTCAATTCTGTAATCCAAGAAGTTTTTGAACAAGTTCAAAATATTGGCGATTGCCGATTTTGGGAGGGCGCGCTGAGCTTGGTAGTGCCCTATTTTGTGGAATATCCTCTGCGTAACCTCCGCGTCCTCTGCGCCTCTGCGGTAAAAATTGCAGAGTAAAAAACAAATAAACCGCAGAGGCGCAGAGGACGCAGAGGTTACGCAGAGACGAAATTAGGGCACTACTCTTAGCTTGAATAAATTGGCCATCGGCAATTGGCAATACCCCGGACCGCCCTTGCTACTTTCCCACTATTAGTGCATAGTGCCTTACGGTTAATCCTTCTCTCGCGCATCGACGGTGATGCGCCCCGCGCAAAAATGTATTAGCGCCGGCGTTTGGATAGTTCGAGAGCAGGCAGTTTTCAATCTCAGAAGCCGCTCTTTAGAGCATCCGACCCCGGGTCCTTCGCCGACTACCGTTTCTTCGAAGCCAATCCGATTTCGCAGCTTCTTTAGTTCCCATTAAAGGGAAAAGGAATATCTCTATGTCTATGAAACTCTATGTAGGAAATCTCGCGTTTTCGACGTCCAGCCAGGATCTGCAACAACTCTTTGGGCAGGCCGGCACAGTTGAATCGGCGAGTGTGGTGGAAGATCGCGAAACGGGCCGTTCACGCGGCTTTGGCTTTGTCGAAATGTCCACAAATGAAGAAGGCGCCGCAGCCATTACTCAGTTCGACGGCAAAGAAATCGGCGGACGCACGTTGAAGGTCAACGAAGCGAAGCCCCGCGAGCCCCGCACTGGTGGCGGAGGCGGCCGTGGTGGTTTTGGTGGCGGTCGCGGCGGTTTCGGTGGCGGCCGCAGCAACGGTGGCGGTAACGGAGGCGGCTATCGCGAACCAAGGTGGTAAGAGCTTCGGCACTCCTCAGAACGGAATGCCGGCTCACACCTAAGATCTCTGTGGTTGGGGAAACTCAACCACAGAGACTCCCGACATTAAAAATGAAACAGAAGGATTTTATGAATTTCTCTCAACTGGGACTCGACGCCGCACAACTGCGTGCCTGCGAGTCTCTCGGATACAAAGAACCGACACCAATTCAACTACAAGGCATTCCCGTAATTCTGGAAGGCCGAGACTTGATTGGCTGTGCCGAGACGGGTACAGGAAAGACGGCGGCATTTCTGCTTCCCATCTTGAAACGAATCGCTGAACGCCAGCGACCTGGCATTCGCGCGCTAGTGTTAGCGCCGACTCGCGAACTCGCGTTACAGATCCAAAAGAATTACAACGAGCTCAATCATGTAAAGGGCAATCGCAGCGTCATACTGATGGGGGGCACTAATATCAGGGCGCAGATTTCCGCGTTACGCCAGGGTGTCGCAATGGTAATTGCGACTCCCGGTCGTTTGCTGGATCTCGCTGACCGCGGTGCGCTCAACCTTTCTACGGTTGAAGTGCTCGTACTGGACGAAGCGGATCGCATGCTCGACATGGGATTTTTGCCGGCTATACGCCGCGTGCTTTCGTTGGTACCTGCAAAACGGCAGAGCCTGCTTTTCTCCGCGACCTTGTCGCCGGAGATTGAACAATTGGCTCGCTCGACAATGAAGGATCCGAAGCTTATCGAGGTAAGTCCGCGCGGCCGAGCCGCGAGTCTGGTACAGCAAACCGCGTATCAGGTGGCGGCCGAATCGAAGACTGCGCTACTGCTTGATTTGTTGGAGCGTGAAAACTTCGAGCGTGTGTTGGTGTTTGCGCGGACGCGGCGTTCTGCTGAACGCTTGTCGCATATTCTCGCTGCTCGCGATCATCAGGTGAATCGCATTCACTCCGACAGGTCTCAACCGCAGCGTGAGGCTGCTTTGCGTGGTTTCCGCGATGGACGCACGCGCGTGCTGGTGGCCACTGATATCGCCTCTCGCGGCTTGGATGTTGATGACGTGTCGCACGTGATTAACTACGACGTGCCGGCTGCTCCGGAAGATTATGTTCATCGCATCGGCCGTACTGGCCGCGCGGGCAACACCGGACAGGCCATTACGATTGTTACGCCGGTCGATGAGTTGTCATTGCGAGCGATTGAAAGACTGATGGGACAAAAGGTCAAACGCATCGTTCCCGCGGGCTTTGCCGAAAGCAGGTCTGTTACTACGCGAACCAAACCTGTCAGTCGTGGCGGTGGCGCAGTTTTCACTCGTTCGTTTAGACCACGTCGAGCGAGTAGATAAATCTGCGCAGTGTCCTAATTTGCCTTCTCCGTGCAACCTCTGTGTTCTGTGTGTCTCTGTGGTAGCTCTTTTCCAACGTCAATTACCACCGAGACACAAAGAACACAGAGGTTGCACAGAGATCAAAGTAGGACACAACTCGTAATCTGACTGGTTTGTACTTGGTGCTCGACTCTGTGGTATTGTGCGTGGGCCACAAAGTACCAGGTACCAAGCTCAAAGCACAAAAATCAAGGAGAACCTAATTGGCAGCAGAAGATCTGATTCCGGCGCAGGGCGTCATTATTGACAAACAGCCCAACGCCTTTTTCAAAGTCCGCCTCGACAACAGCGAACATGTTGTGTTGGCAGCTATCTCCGGCAAGATGCGAAAGAATCGAATCCGCATTTTGGTTGGTGATCGCGTGAGTGTTGAGATGTCGCCCTACGACTTGTCGCGCGGACGAATTACTTATCGGTATAAATAGATTGCCGATTTCCAATCGCCAATTGCCAATTTAACAATCGGCAATCGGAAATTGGCAATCACCGCTCTATTTAAACTCGAAAGATCTAATATAGCTCATGAACGAATCGTTCCACTGGGTCACGGTCTTTTCGGGTCCCACGAGCTTCACGAAATAAGATCCTTTCGGAGTTTCCACTACCGCTGCCCGCAGACGGTAACCGGGTTTGTTGTGGAATGTGCCGCTGCCCGGCGTAGTCTCTGCAACATAGGTCCCCGACACGTCCACTGTCACAACCTTTAATCCGTTCGTCTCGAGGTGTTCCTCTTTAGCCTTGTCTTTGGAAGCACCACCGTCTGCTTGTTTCATCTGCCCAACCCAACGTTCGATGTTCGCGGCCGTTGACCCTCCCTGGCCCTGTCCGAAGAAATAAAGGACCAGCGAAGCGTCCTCGGTATCGCCCGGCGCCTTGGGTAACCGGTACTGCGCGACACGCATGCTGGAGCTTCTTTCCTCTTCGACCCAGCCGGATGGAACTGTGAACTTCAATTCGCTCTTCTGCGACGGAGCCCCGTCTTGACAACTGATGACGTATGAAAGGGCGATCAGAATAAGTAGGGTTGGTTTACTCATGCGCTCATTTAAGCGCTTTTCCCGCAGAGGCGCAAAGGCGCAGAGTTTTGATTTTTTCGGTTGTGATCATCTTTGCGCCTTTGCGCCTTTGCGGGAAGCTTCTTAGTGTGGCCTTAGAGCCCGAAAAAGCCTTAATTGCCAAGGATTAACGTGACGCTGCCGATATTGGCGTGATAGTATGCCTTCATTATGCACGCCGATGTCGTTCTAATACGACTTATATTTACGGCAATTTTGATAGCAGCGGGATACAAACTAAGCCCGCTAAAGGACCGACCGTTGGCTTCGGCAGCGGCTGGGGCGCTGATCGCCGTCTGCATCATCATTTTTGAGCTGCGTATTCGTCGGGCCACCCTCAAGACGCTTATCGGCGCTGCCGTTGGCTCGATTCTGGGAATCATTGGAGCGTATTTGATCGGGTCCCTGATCAGTCGTCAAGACCCCACGGCGATGGATGCCACGATGAAGACGTTTCTGACCCTTGCCCTGACCTTTTTCATGGCCTATGTCGGGTTGATGGTCGGCGCTGCCAAGGGCGACTATCTCGATCTCTCGGCACTGGGCGGAATTTTTAGCGACAAGGTGGCGCGACGCGATCTCAAGATCCTCGACACTTCGGTAATCATCGACGGTCGGATAGCCGACGTCGCCGAAACCGGATTTCTTACCGGCTCGTTAATCATTCCACAGTTCATCCTTCGTGAGTTGCAACAAGTGGCTGACTCACCTGACTCGTCCAAACGCCAGCGGGGAAGGCGAGGTTTGGACATGCTCAACCGTCTCCAGAACAATAGTTCGCTCGACATTCAGATTGTTGAGACCGACTTTCCTTCGGTGCGCGAAGTTGACCTGAAGTTAATCGAGCTCGGCAAGCAGCTTGATGCCGTAATCGTGACGAACGATTTCAACTTGAATAAGGTCTCCCAGTTGCGCGGAGTCAGTGTGCTCAATATTAACGAGTTGGCAAATGCGCTCAAGCCGGTCGTACTCCCAGGCGAGGCGATGAGGGTTTTCATCCTGAAGGAAGGCAAGGAATACAATCAGGGCGTGGCCTATCTCGACGATGGCACGATGGTAGTTGTTGACAATGCGCGCCGGTTGATCGGCAAGAACGCCGACATCGCAGTGACCAGCGTGTTGCAAACAACTGCCGGCAAAATGATCTTCGGCCGTCTCTGGGAAGAAGCGGAAAATGGCGGACACAGCGATATTCACCGCACCAACGGCGCTTCGCGACGTCAGATGCGGGACTCGCGCAGTGGCCCAGCTCCAGTGCGTATTTCTGAAAGCGAGCCGATCACGGAGATCTGACGCCGGCACGCCGTTTCCAGAATTCCTATCTCTCTTCATGAACATCGCGATTATTGCCGCTGCCGGCGCTGGCACCCGGATGGCGAGCGATCGGCCGAAGCAGTTTCTGCTCCTCGCGGGAACGCCAATAATTTTTCACACGCTCAAGCCGTTCGAGCAGTGTGACAGTATCCATGAAGTGATCGTCGTCCTGCCCGCAGAGGAGTCTGCGGGTTTCCTTTCCATGGCAGGAAAAGTTGGACTGAGGAAAGTAGCGCGCGTTGTTCCTGGAGGAGCGACACGAGCTGAGTCGGTGAAACGCGGTCTGATGTCTATCAGAGCTGCAACGGCGGAGATCGTTGCTGTGCACGATGGCGTTAGGCCGTTTGTAACCGTTGATGAAATAAGCAGCACTATTGCGGCTGCGAAATCGGTGGGCGCAGCAATCCTTGTGGCGCCTGTCACGGATACTATTAAGCAGGTTAGCGATCAGGCAGTGGTAAAAACACTGGACCGAGGCGCGTTGCGTCGGGCGCTGACACCACAGTGCTTTCAATACGAATTACTGCGACAAGCGTACCAGCGAGCAGATGTAAACGATCCTTCGTTGACTGACGAAAGCGCCCTCGTTGAGCAGCTCGGGAAACCGGTGAGCGTTGTTGAAGGCAGTGCGAGGAATATCAAAATTACGACGGCTGAAGATCTGATCATCGCGGAAACGTTTTTAAGAAGTTAGCCACCAAAAGGCACAAGAGTCACAATGATCAGAATTGGTATCGGCACTGACACTCATCGCCTCGTTGAAGGGCGGGAGCTTGTGCTTGGAGGTGTGCACATCGCTTCTGATCGTGGCGCGGAAGGCCACTCGGACGCTGATGCGCTCACCCATGCTATCGCCGACGCGATTCTGGGGGCTCTCTGTGAAGGAGATGTCGGAATTCATTTCCCTGATGAGGATCCACAGTGGAGTGGTGCGAACAGTCTTGAATTGCTTTCGCGCGTGATGTGGTTGGCCCGCGAACGCAGTCTCCACGTAGTCAATGTTGACTCGACAATTTTGCTCGAAACACCAAAACTCAGAACCTACGTCGACTCCATGCGCGAAAACATCGCCGGAGTTTTGGGAATTGATGCCGATTGTGTGAGTGTAAAGGCGAAGACGGGCGAAGGAGTCGATGCGGTGGGGCAGGGGCTCGCTGTGACCGCTCAGGCCGCTGTTCTTATGGAGAGCAACTAAGGAAAGCTGCTTGAGACCACAGGACGTCATAAGAAAAAAGCGAGACGGGCTGAACCTATCGCGTGAAGAGATCGATTTCTTCGTCGAAGGGGTTACCAGCGGCGGCATTGCCGACTACCAGATCAGCGCACTCCTCATGGCCATTTATTTGAATGGCATGAATCCGGACGAGCAGCAGTCGTTGACGGAAGCAATGCTCAACTCCGGCAACATCCTCGACTTCTCCGATATTCCCAAACCAAAAGCAGACAAGCATTCGACCGGTGGAGTAGGCGATAAGACCTCGATAATCATCGCACCGCTTGTCGCTGCGTGCGGCGTGTGTGTGCCGATGATTTCCGGCCGTGGGCTGGGTCACACCGGCGGCACGCTCGATAAGCTCGAGTCGATTCCCGGATATCGCGTCAACCTGAGCGCCACTGAGTTCAAGCAGGTCCTGGACCAGGTTGGTTATGCAATGGCAGGTCAAACTGCTGAGCTCGCACCGGCCGACAAGAGGATGTACGCGCTGCGCGACGCTACCGCGACAGTCGAAGCCATACCTTTGATTGTAGCCTCGATCATTTCAAAGAAAGGTGCTGCCGGTCTGGATGCGATGATTATTGACGTGAAGGTGGGCAATGGCGCCTTCATGCGCGATGAAGCAAGGGCAAGGGACCTGGCCCATGCTTTAGTTAGCACAGGAAACTCGTGCGGCATCAAGACGCGGGCTTTGTTGACTGACATGAACCAACCGCTCGGTGGCGCCGTAGGAAACTCTTTGGAAGTTCAGGAATGCATCAACATCCTGCGCGGTGAAGCAAACGAGGCTGCACGGCCTGTGCTCGAGTTGTCGCTCGAGCTCTCGGCACACATGCTTGTGTTGGCGAATGTCGATCTGACAATCGATTCGGCTCGCGATCGTTTGGAGAAAGTTTTGAATTCAGGCAAGGCACTGGAGTGTCTGCAACGCAACATTGCCGCGCAGGGCGGCGACCCTCGCGTTTGCGATGACCCGGGCACTTTTCTGCCTTTGGTAAGGGAAACCGTTAAGGTAGAATCCCGGCGCTCCGGCTTTATTACAAAGGTCGATACCGCGGAGATTGGTTACGCAATCGCCGCAATCGGCGGCGGGCGCGTGCGCATCGAAGACACAGTGGATCCCACGGTAGGTTTTACTTCCGAGTTGAAGTTAGGTGATCACGTTCGCTCCGGCGAAGCGATCGGTACAGTGTATTGCGCCGACGCTTCAACTGCCGCTGAGGCTGCTCGCCGAATTCAAGTTGCCTATCACATTGGAGATGAACCTGCCGCGCAGCCGCTGAAATTAGTTAAGGAAATTATCAACGAATGAAACACGAACACGCCGCAGCAGAGCGGCAGATAGAGCAGTTTTCCCGCAAAGGCGCAAAGGCGCAAAGGTTTCTCTTTGGTTTTCCTTTGCGCCTTTGCGCCTTTGCGGGAAAAACCCCGCTCCACCTTCTCGCCCTTTTAGTCTTATTCGTCCCGCTGTTATCAGCTTGTGGCGTAAGCTCGACTGCTGAAGACAGATCGAAGGTTCACGTTGGTATCGTTTTTGACATTGGCGGAAAGGACGATCGGTCTTTCAATGCTGCTGCGTGGGAAGGCGTGCAACGTGCGGCAAAGGAACTTCCGATTGTCTTGCGCGACATCGAGCCGGGCACTCCAAACGCAATCGAGCCGGCCATGCGCGCCTTTGCCGAGCAAAACTTCGATCTGATTATCGGAGTCGGCTTTGCACAGGCGCCGATCATGGAACAGGTCGCGAAAGATTATCCCAACATTCAGTTTGCCATCATTGATGGTGTAAGCAAATTGCCCAACGTAGCGTCATTGGTTTTCAAGGAGCACGAGGGTTCGTATCTGGTTGGTATCCTGGCCGCGAAGGCCTCTCGAACCGGAACCATCGGATTTCTTGGCGGGATGGATATCGGACTCATCCATCGTTTTGCGCAGGGGTACGAGGAAGGCGCCAGATCTGTAAATCCTAACATTCGTGTGATCAGAAACTACGTTGGTGTGAGCGATGCTGCGTGGAACAATCCGGGCAAAGGCAAAGAACTCTCGTTGGCCCAGATCGGTAAAGGCGCGGACGTGATCTTCACTGCGGCGGGTAACTCGGGACTGGGAGCCTTCGATGCCGTCGAGCAACAGGGAAAACAGAATGGACGCGCAACGCATTTCGTGATTGGTGTGGATTCAAATCAAAACATGGTGAAGCCAGGCTTTGTTCTCACAAGCATGGTCAAGCGCGTTGACAACGCTGTCTACGACATCGTTCAGGACGTCGTGAACCATCGTTTTTCCCCCGGCCTGCACGTCTTTGGTCTGGAAAAGGACGGCGTGGGTTACGCGATGGATGACAACAACAAGGACCTCGTCACTCCCGAGGCTGTTCAGGAAGCTGAAGCTGCAAAAATGAAGATCATTGCAGGGGAGATTAAAGTAACAGACGCGATGGGGACGTAGAATTTTCAGCCTCGATGCTCGAACTCCGACAAATTACAAAACGCTTCGGCGATGTCCTTGCTAACGACGCAGTTAACATCGTTGTGAAGCCTGGGACCATCCATGCCATCGTAGGTGAAAATGGCGCCGGCAAATCCACAGCCATGCGCATCGCCTACGGTTTCTATACCGCAGACAGTGGCGAGATCCTTGTTGACGGTCAGGTGCGTGACATCAAATCGCCTCACGACGCAATCGTGCTCGGCATCGGAATGGTCCACCAGCACTTCATGCTGGTTGAGACGATGACGGTAGCAGAGAACATCGTTCTCGGCGCGGAGCCCGGAACCAAGCTGGCTTTGGATCTAAAAAGCGCCGCAGCACAGATCAGACAGCTCTCCGAAGAATTCAAGCTGGCCGTCAATCCAAATGAGCCGATCGATCATTTATCGGTGGGCCAACAGCAGCGCGTTGAATTGCTCAAGGCTCTCTATCGCCACGCGCGTCTTCTGATCCTGGACGAACCAACCGCCGTATTGACTCCGTTGGAAGTGGAAGAGTTCTTCGCAATTCTTAGGCGCATGCGCGAGCAGGGCAAAACCGTAATCATCATTACTCACAAACTTTCCGAAGTGCTCGCGATTTCCGATGAAGTTACTGTCATGCGTGACGGCAAAGTCGTTGGACGCGTCCAGACCAGGGATACAAACGCAGCGGAACTGGCTCGCTTGATGGTGGGCCGCGAAGTGTTACTGCGAGTCGAGAAAAACGATCCCAAGGTCGGCCGGCTCGAGCTGGAAGTCAGAAATCTTTCGGTCGCCGACTTCAGCGGAGCGCAACGCGTCAATGACGTAACGTTCGAAGTTCGCAGTGGAGAGATCGTTGGCATTGCCGGAGTGGAAGGCAATGGACAGACTGAGCTGATCGAAGCACTGGCTGGATTGGTTGACCCGGCGCGCCTTACCGGTGAGATCAATTTCGAAGGCCAAAACCTCAATGCTATGGGCGCGCGCGTCAGGCGTGAGCTTGGCATCGCTCACATACCGGAAGATCGGCACCGGCGCGGCCTTTTGCTGGACTTCAGTCTCGCGGAGAATTCGATATTGGGAGTGCACTATCGCCCACCCATTGCTGCTTTGGCCGGCGGAGTTTTTCTTGATGAGAACGCGATCCAGCGTCGCGCTGGAGAAATAATCAAGGCCTTTGACGTTCGTCCACCAAACGCCGCTCTTCCTGCACGCGCTCTTTCCGGCGGCAACCAACAAAAGCTGATTATTGGCCGCGAGTATCGCGTCGATCCAAAACTCTTACTCGTGTCGCAGCCGACTCGTGGTGTTGATATCGGCGCGATTGAGTTTATTCACCGGCAGTTGGTTGGTTTGCGCGACAATGGATGCGCCATCCTGCTCATCTCGGCGGAACTCGAAGAGGTGACCAGTCTTTCAGATCGTTTGCTGGTTATTCATCAAGGGCGAATCGCCGGCGAGGTGGATCCGAAAGTAGCGACGATGGAGGAGATTGGATTGTTGATGACCCGAGGACATTAGAACTTTGAGCTTTGTGCTTTGTACTTTGCTCTTTTAGCCTGAGTTCTAAATTTTATTCAAACGACTTTGAACTAACGACAAAGTACAAAGCACTAAGTACAAAGAACAAATACATGCCCAAACTGGCCCGCGAACTTTTCTTTCCTCTAATCGCCGTGTTGGCCGCATTTCTTGTTGGCGGCATTCTCATACTTCTTGTTGGCGATAATCCAATCGATGCTTATCGCTTGCTCTTAGGCAGCGCGCTCTCCTGGCCGGATGGAATTGGCTACACACTATTTCACGCAACTCCATTGATCTTCACAGGACTCGCGGTCCTCGTCGGATTTCGTTGCGGCTTATTCAACATCGGAGCGGAAGGACAACTTTACATCGCAGCATTCGCGACCGCCTGGGTCGGAATTACTTTCGCGAATCTGACTCCGTGGCTCCTTATTCCTTTTTGCTTTGCCGCCGCGATACTCGTGGGCGCCTTTTGGGGAGCCATTCCGGGCGTCCTGAAAGCGCGTTTCGGATCGCACGAAGTTATCAACACGATCATGTTGAACTTCATTGCGGTCTCGCTGGTCAGTTACTTCACACAATATCACTACAGAATTCCCGGCGATCCCATACAGCAAACATCGATGATTGGCGAAGGCGCACACATCGCGCGCCTTGGTAAATTTGTTCCCGGTTTTCCGGAGCGCATTCCTTTGAACATCGCATTTCTTCTCGCCTTACTCTGCTGTTTGCTTGTTTATCTGTTTCTGTGGCGAACCAAGTGGGGTTATGAGATACGAGCTACTGGCAGCAACCCGTTCGCAGCAGAGTACGGCGGTATTTCGATTCGCAAACAGATCGTTTTGGCGATGGCTGTCTCCGGCGCACTTGCAGGCATGGTCGGAATCAACGAAGTGCTTGGCTACCGATATCGTTATTACGATGGCTTTTCTGATAACTATGGTTTTACCGGAATTGCCGTGGCGCTGCTTGGCCGCAACCATCCAGTGGGTGTGATTTTGGCGGCGCTGTTATTTGCGGCCTTGCAGCACGGCGGAATCTATGTCGATGGTTTTTCTGAGAACGTGACAAAAGATATTGTGCAAGTGCTTCAAGGCATCATCATTCTGTTCGTAGCTGCTGAGGCATTCTTCAAATGGCTCTTGGGCAGAAGGTTTTCAATGGAGCGTTTGAGAGCATAAACATATGAGAGATATTTTCACGCTTTCGCTCGTAGCGTCGACGATCCGGCTCGCGACTCCACTCGTGCTTGCCGCGCTTGGTGGTTTGTTCTCGGAGCGATCGGGTGTGATCAATATCGCACTCGAGGGAAAAATGCTCGCCGGAGCTTTTACCGCTGCTGCTGTTACTTATGCTGCTGACACAAGGTTGGGAATGGGAAGCGCAAGTCCCTGGATCGGTTTGCTGGGCGGCATGATCGCCGGCCTCTTTATTGCCGCGATATACGCGACGAGCTGCATCAAATTCAAAGCCAATCAGGTTGTGAGTGGAGCTGCAATCAACATCCTGATGTTGGGTATACCTGGATTCCTGAGTGGCGCTATATTTCTTTCGTCAGGCTCGACTCCGCAAATTCCGAAGGACCATCTGTTGCCGCAGTCACCGGTAGTCATCGCCATTGCGATCCTCGCACTCGTGATCGGAATTTGGTATGTGCTTTACAAGACACCTTTCGGATTGCGACTGCGATCCGTTGGCGAGAATCCGGAGGCAGCCGACGCTGCGGGTGTCAGTGTAAGTCGAATCAGGTATTCGGGCGTGCTGCTTGCTGGTGTGCTGGCAGGAATCGGAGGAGCATATCTTTCTATCGGTCAGTCGTCATTGTTTACGAGAAATATGACAGCGGGTCGCGGCTTTATTGCTTTGGCTGCTTTGATCTTTGGAAAGTGGCGGCCTGTGCAAACGCTGCTTGCATGTCTTCTGTTTGGGTTTACTGAGGCAGTTTCGATTCAGATGCAGGGTGTGTACAAGTTACCATCCGGTGAAGATATTCCGGTGCAATTTATCAATATGGTTCCGTACGTCTTGACCATCGTGGTGCTTGCAGGCTTTATTGGATCGTCCCGGCCGCCGCGTGCTTTGGGTATACCCTATCAGAAAGAGAAGTAGACAAGGGGTTTGATATGGTTGAGCGAATTGCAAGCACGAGTCTTTATGAACGCGCCGAACATGCGACGAGGATCATCAGAGCGCGCATGAATGTCGAGCCGCGTATCGCAGTGATCCTTGGCAGCGGTTTAGGTGGCTTTGCTGACGATTTTGATGACGCTGTAGGCATACCGTATGAAGACATACCGGGATTCATGCGTTCGACAGCGCAGGGCCATGCAGGACGGCTGGTAGTCGGCAACGTGGATAGTGTTCCAATTTTAGCGATGCAGGGTCGCGTGCACTACTACGAAGGCTACTCGCTTGAAGAAGTCACATTTCCCGTACGTACTTTCAAGTTGCTGGGGATTAAGACACTGATTCTAACGAACGCCGCTGGAGGGATAAACGTTCAGCTCACCCAGGGCGCTTTGATGGTGCTCAGCGATCATCTCAATTTGATGGGCGACAATCCACTGCGTGGTCCAAATGACGAACGATTTGGACCACGTTTCCCGGATATGTCGGCGGTCTATTCGCACGAACTCCAGGAGTTGGTGGTCGAGGAAGCAAAGGCTATGGGTGTGGAAGTGCGTCGCGGAATCTACGGCGCTCTTTCTGGTCCGAGTTATGAAACTCCGGCTGAGATTCTGCTGTTGCGAAACCTCGGCGCTGACGCTGTCGGAATGAGCACCGTTCCCGAAGCAATTGTCGCACGCCAAATGGGTTTGGAGGTGCTTGGTATCTCCTGCATCAGCAACATGGCAGCGGGCATCAGCGACGAACCGATCAATCATGAAGAAGTAATGGCGACAGGGGATCGCGTGCGTGGCACGTTTACCGAGTTACTTCGGAGAGTTCTGAGCGCCATAAACAGAAGGGTCTAAGGTCTTCGCTCCGTAGGAAGCGATATGTTTATAGCATTTTAGAAAAGAATTATCCGGCTCCGTCAGGCGCCGCATGTTATGTCGCTCCTAACGGAGCGAGAAACGGTTCTTAATTAAAGCTATAAACATCTCGCTCCTTCGGAGCGAGGACTACTAAACAATGAGCATGATTATCGGCATTTCGGGTGGAACGGGTTCAGGGAAGACCACCGTTGCAAATCGTATTCTCGAATCAGTCAGCGCCCGCGAAGTAGTTTTTATTCAACAAGACTCCTACTACCGAAATCTCACCGATCTTCCGCTCGATTACCGCGGCGTTGCGAATTTCGACCATCCGGATGCGCTTGATAATGAACTGCTCGTCAATCACGTCCGGCGGTTGAAGTCGGGTGAAGCGATTGAATTGCCGCTTTACGACTTCAAAACGCACTCGCGTCTGAACGAAACGCGCGCGGTTGAACCTAAACCAATCGTAATCGTGGAAGGCATCTTGATTTTCGCCGATCCGCGTTTGCTCGAGCAGATGGATATCAAGGTATTTGTCGACACACCTGACGATATTCGATTTATTCGCCGGTTGCGGCGCGATATTGCCGAGCGTGGTCGCACAGTGGGGTCTGTTATTGAACAATACCTGGCAACTGTAAGGCCGATGCACGTGCAGTTTGTCGAGCCGTCAAAGCGTCATGCCGACGTAATCATTCCAGAGGGTGGCCATAATCTCGTAAGCATCGATTTGTTGAGCGGAAAAATTCGCGAGAGGCTGGCCAGTGCTTTATCAACTGTTGGAGGTCAACTTTGAGCGAAGATTCCGGGCCGTTGATTGAGGCGGCGAAGCGAGCGCGCATGCAATCGGTGGCGCCATTTTCAAATTTTCTTGTCGGGGCAGCAGTCAGGACCGAGAGTGGGAAGGTCTACACCGGATGTAACGTCGAGAGCGCCAGTTATGGTTTGACTGTTTGTGCCGAACGGGTCGCGATATGGAAGGCGCTGTCAGAAGGTGAAAGGCAGTTTACTGAGCTGGCCGTTGTGGCCGACACTGAAACGTTGACGCCGCCGTGTGGCACCTGCCGCCAGATCATCTGGGAGTTCGCGAGAGGTGCGACTATTCTGTTTGCAAATCTCGCCGGACAAAGCGAAGTATTTCATATTGCTGATTTGCTGCCACGAGCCTTCGATGCGCGATTTTTGAAGAAGAAGCAGGCCACTGATAATCACGGATAATATGGATCTGAATTTATGCAGAAACGTCTGTTAGTTTTAATAACGTTAATAATCATGCTTTCGAGTCCACTTTCAGACGCCGCCGGCCAAACTCGCCGGCAGCGCGCTGAGTCAGTGGATCTGCTTGTTATGGGTGGCACGATCGTCACGATGGACCAGCAACGTCGAGTTATCACCGACGGCGGCATCGCTGTGTCTCAAGGCCGTATCGTCGCGATTGGCTCGCGTGCGGAAATTGAGCGCGTCTATACGTCACGGCAGAGAGTCGGTGCTGAGGGCAAAGTCATCACGCCGGGTCTAATCAATGGCCACACACACATTCCGATGGTCCTATTCCGTGGCCTGGCAGATGACCTCGATTTGCAAGAGTGGTTGACGAAATACATCTTTCCTGCTGAAGCCAAAAACGTGACCGAAGAGTTCGTGCGCGTTGGCACGCGGCTGGGATTAGCCGAGATGATTCGTGGTGGGACTACAACTTACTGCGACATGTATTACTTCGAAGACGCTATCGCCGATGAAACTGCGAAAGCGGGGGTGCGCGGGGTATTGGGCCAAACAATCATCGACTTTCCCGTTGCCGACAACAAGACCAACGAGGAAGCCATGGCGTCCGTTGAGAAGTTTGTCGCTCGTTGGAAAGGACACGATCTCATCATTCCGGCCATCGCGCCACACGCGCCATACACAGTTTCAGAACAACATCTCAAGGCAGCGCGCGCGTTTTCAGATCGTACCGGTGCGCCGATTGTTACTCACATTTCCGAGACGAAAAGGGAAGTTGAAGACAGCGTTAAAGCAAAGGGCGCAAGCCCGGTTGCCTATCTCGACCGCATTGGTTTCCTGAATGACCGTGTGATCGCAGCTCATGTGGTTTGGCCGCAGGGAACTGACCTTGCTATTTTAAAACGCCGCGGTGTTGGAGTGATTCACAATCCGCAGTCAAACATGAAACTCGCTTCCGGTGTCGCTCCTGTTCCGAAGATGATGGCGGAAGGTCTGTTAGTCGGTCTGGGAACAGACGGAGCGGCTTCAAACAACGACATGAACATGTGGGAAGAGATGGACACCGTGGCCAAACTGCACAAAGTCTTTAGTGGCGATCCGAAAGTAATCTCCGCGCAGCAGGCATTTGAATTGGCCACAATTCGCGGCGCGCAAGCGCTTCATCTCGAGAAAGAGATTGGCTCACTGGAAAAAGGAAAACGCGCCGATCTGCTGGTTATCGATCGCGATACGCTCAATCAGATTCCGCTCTATAACGTCTACTCGGATCTCGTCTACGCCACCAAAGCCTCTGACGTCGAGACCGTGATCATCAACGGGCGCGTGGTGATGCGCAATCGACGTTTGTTAACGCTGAATGAAACGAAGGTCAAAAACGACGCACGCGCATTTCGAGACAGGATTATCAAGAGTCTGGGCACTTCAGCGGCTCCGCAGTAAAGCGCCCAAAGACTTGCGAAGAATCGCAAGACTGATCCGAAACTCATTCCCTGGTCCTGCTTTCTACAAACTCCTCGACCGCGCGGCGAAAAGTCTTACCATCGATCGCGGGATACTTGTACAGCCGATCCTCGATCCGAGAAAACAATTCCAATAACCGCGACGGTTCCACTAAGCCACGCTCAATCATTTGACGAACATCAAGCACGTCGGTGCTGTGACCGCGCTCAATCTTTGCGAGCGCTTGAGCGTAAAAATCGTAATGAAAAAAATCAATCGCCCCTTCTCGGCTTATGAATCCGCTTCGTTCCTCCCATCCTGGCAACGCAGGGATAAAATCATCGGGTGAGGCAAGTTCGATGTTGACCTGAAGATCCTCTTTGAGCTGTGGTAATGAGAGCTTCGGCACTCACTTTTTGACGCATGGAAATGCTCGCTGAAAACTGACTAATTTTCTAATTAAAGCGTTGTACTTCGAGTGAGCGGAATCAGGCTCAGCTGCGGACAATAGGTCGTAAAGGCGATGTTCAGGGTTGGAGGGCAAACGTTCAGGTAACTCAAGACCTAAACTGCGGAGTTTGGGTGCCCCAATTGCTACCAGCAGGGCGGGAATTGTTTGCCGCTGATACTGCAGATCCTGGATACCCGTCGTGATCAGTTCGTTCGCCGGTAAAGAATTCATTCTGCCCGT